>ERZ791803.21-NODE-21-length-203169-cov-6.183857_pt1 | contig 203169 bp, 197 predicted proteins | sample MGYA00510307_ERZ791803 | MGnify/ENA primary metagenome ERZ791803 (study PRJEB30046, sample SAMN00791963) | human gut metagenome | study: EMG produced TPA metagenomics assembly of the A metagenome-wide association study of gut microbiota in type 2...
CGAGGCTCCCGATGCGTCCAGTGCGATCTGCTCTTTTGCATGCTGATTGGCCTCGGCGATGGTGTTGAAGATGGTCATGGTGGTCAGAACGTTGGATGTGATCGCCTGCGCTGCGTTTACCTGCTGCTCGGCGTCATCGGCTCGGGCTTTCTGCTCAGCAGCAGCATTGTGGTAATACATTACCAGCCACCCAAGGCAAACAACCAGGCAGATCACAATGGCGCTGATAATGGCTGCTAATCGGCTCATTCATCTATCCCCCAACATGCCAGTGCGCTTTCCTGATCACGGCGAGAGACCTGGCCGTAACAATTGTTGGAACGCACGCGGCAATCTTTTCCCCCATCAAAAATCCACCGGCGAATTTCAGCGCAGGCTCCTTTCCGGTCACCGGCATTCAGCTTTCGGTAGAAAGTGGAAGGAAAGCACTTACCGGGCCCGATGTTATAGGGGCAGAAACTGGCAATTCCGACCTTTTGAGGAGGTGTTAGATGAACCCGCACATTCTGATCAACCCATGCCAGCGCTTTATTGCGCTCGACGGCATTCACCTGGTCGCATTTAGCCTGGGTTAACTTCATCCCCTGCGTTACAGGTCTTCCATCTACCCGGGTAGCTCCACGACATATCGTCCAGATGCCGGCGCCATCGCGGTATGACGTGAGGCTATTGCCCTCTTTCTCATTCAGGAACTGATCCATGAGAACGGGAGCAGATGCGCCAGCGGCGATAAGCGCAAGCATGGCCGCGCTGAGTTTTGTTTTCAGGTTAGCCATCGCTATTCATCCTGCGGTGGCGGGCCACCATAACCACGATCGAGGGACTGCTGATACATCTTCGTCCAGCGGCGCTTAAAGTAGAGATTGGTCAGGTAAGTCGCCACACCGATTATCACGCCGCTGGCCAGAGCAATAAAATTCCAGTCAAGCCCATGAAACCAGTCATAGGTCCTTGCCAGCCCGGTGCATATAAGGCCGCCTGACGTGCAGTACGAGGCCGCCGAAAAGATTTTGTCAGGCATTTTCATAGTCTCCACCTCCGATAATGTTCGGGGTGCTATCTGTAGTCAGTAAAAGGTTCAGGGCCGTCGGGCTGATTTACCAACAAAGCGTCGAGGGTGATTCCCGCGACCCTGAAAATAAAAAAGCCTGCGGTTAGGCAGGCAATAAGCATGAGGGTAATAGCAATGTCGGTGATGACCGAAAATACCCTGGCTGGGTCTGGCGGCCTGTTGCGTTGCGGCAACAACGCCCCGATGGATTGGATTATGAGCCCGTCATCAGGTCAGGCCATTATCTGGTGCACCATTCAGGACTCGAACCTGAAACCGATAGCTTAGAAGGCTATTGCTCTCTCCGGTTGAGCTAATGGCGCTAATTTGGCGGGACAGGAAGGATTCGAACCTTCGACCATTCGGTTAACAGCCGAACGCACAACCGCTGTGCTTCTGACCCTGAATTGAAAAAGGCCGCGAAATAGCGCAGCCCTTAATGCTTTATGGTTTTGCCTGAATTAGGCGAAAAAAAGCCCGCTCAGAGGGGCGGGCAGAAGGTAGGAAATACTGATTCTTCAACGGTTCGAGGCGCGCCTAATAGTCCGAGCTACCGATTTACCAGGAGAGCGCTCGTTTTCCGTTACTACCTTTTAAACATAGCTGGATAAGCCGAAACGGCAACCCCACTACCAAATAGCTTATGTAGCATTGCATTATGGTGCCGGGTGCCTCCCGGTGAGCATGTCCCAGTCGACATGGCCCGCGCTGCATTTACAGATCACTGTAAGTGACTGGTCGCCCCTCCGCATAGGGGGATTCACCACACGAATAGATTAACAACACGTTAATTTTCTGGTCAATAAGATATAAGCAAATGATGACATGCAGTTTTCTTATTGCTGAGTAACTTCAGTCTGGTTCAGAGCTCTTACCGGCGGGTGTCTACGTGTTGTGCAGCACGTCTCTACCCAAGAACCCTGACCGGATCGCAGGCATAAAAAAGCCCCGGCGGATGCCAGGGCTGGGATCAAAAGTGCCGTGATGGCTGACGTCGATAGTGCAAGTGTTTCGGGCCAGGCGTTTAACGGCTCAACCTGCCTAATGAGCCCGCCTCGCCCGGTATTTTTAAAGCCCGCCCCGAACGGATATTTCTTCAGCCGTATCAACCTACTGATTCACCACGAGAAAAAGCATTCAGCGAGGATGTCAACTGTTGTGCAGGAACTAAAAAGCCACCCGAAGGTGGCTTGTTGTTCAGCGTAAGTGGGATACCCGCCTTCGCTTTAAGAGCAGCATTTTCATCCTTCAGGCGATCAACTTGATTTCTCAGTCGCTCAATTTCTTTCCCGTTACTATCTATGTCCCGCTGCTGACCTTTGATAATTTCTGTTTGGGAAGCCTGTACTTCTCTCGTAGCCTGTAGAGCCTTATCCATTTCATCGACTTGATTGACCAAGCGAGAGCCGAAAAAGCTAACTATTGCAATAGTTATCCCGACCATTATGGTCAGAGCCCATACCTTTGTTCCAGAAGCAGTATTTGAAGTTTCGTCTATAGACAGGCACCTTATCCAAGTTTACATAACCCAACGTCTGCGCAGATCGTTAGTCCCGGGCTATTTTATATGGATAAGATGAGAAAAATCTTTAAAAATCAGATATTGTGCGGTTGTTTGGTTATTTAACGAGCGAAAGCAGCCAAATGCCCCATACAGGGATTGCAAAAAAGGTCATTGTATAAACAATAGCTGGCTGTATTTTGTTCAAATTAAATTTCCTTAGTAGGCCTTTTGTGTGCTCTACAACTCCAACCTACATAAAGAATCGGATCCACACAAGAGAAAAAACACTACTTTTTATCAAATTAGTCTTCGGTTTAACTTACCGAAATCTTACCTTTAAGGTAATCGATGGCGCGGCATTATACGTTCTTATCAAGAGTTATCAATAGTATTGATCACAGAAAAAACCGAAATGGCTTTTTTTGAAAAAACGAGTTCCACTTTAAAAAACCATGAGACAAAAAGCCCCGCACGATGGCGAGGCTCGGTGTTCTGATAGGTCAAACGCAAATACGGCAACCTACACTAAATATATTGCTCATTTGTTCATTGAAATGCAAGCACGTTATGACTATTTTTTGCAATTTTCCTCACGCTTTCGCGATCGTTAAACGCATTTTGCAGCGGCTGGTACAGGCAGAAGAGCGCCGCGTTGATAATCTGCTTAACTTCCCGGCGGATGGTTGAAATGCTCGGGTGCTTATACTGGTTTCCGGCGCGGGTCTTCATCAGGCGAGGTTTGCTCACAGCATGCTGCCATGAAGCGATCCTTATCTCGCTTGAGTTACAGACGTAATAGGCAAAAATCACCTTCCATGCGTTCTCATCTACGTTTTTCAGGTAATGTCGGATTACGGCATCAATCAGCAACCCATCATCATCGCTGCATACAGGCCTTGATGGCGCTTGCGGTTCAACCGTGGCCATGAACTTGGCAATCATATTTATCATCGCCTTGTCTATCTTCCCTGTCTGGCACCATGCGCCCCAAAGCTGGAGCCACTGATCTATCCACTGGTGCTGTTCGTTGGTTAATTCCAGTTTCATGCTGTCTCTCCCTGGGTCTGATAGATGCGAACGAAATTGCGTAATATTTTGTAGTCAACCAGTACGGTGCCGCGGTGCCGGCATAGACGCAGCTTTTGCCAGAGGTCGCGGATGCTTTCGATAACGTCGTGGTTCATGCGGCCTCCTGATGGCGGGCGCGGCGCTTCTCCAGCGCGCGGGCTCTGCGGGTGAATATGGATTTGATGCGCTGCAGGTAGGGAATGTCGAACCGGCGCGGCTCGTTATCAGCCTCAAGGCGCTCTACGCGATCCAGGCCAATGCGTTCAATCAGGTGAATGCGGTATTCAACGGCATTGCCGCTCAACTGGCGGTTGCAGCGGGTGCAGGCGGAGTGGACGTTGAACACGTTGAATTTCAGGTGCGACGCCGCGCCACGGGAACGGTAATGACTGGCGTCAATAGCGCTGCCGGTCAGGTAGTTGCTCTTACCGATAAGCGGGCTTCCGCAGCTGACGCAGGGCTTACCTTCATCACGAATGCGAATGTACCGGTTAAAGGCTGACTGAGCCTCTTTATCCCATTGGGCCTTTGTCTTGAATGACTCACGCTTGGCCCGGCGACGCTGGCGCCCCTCTTTCTCGGATTCGCGCTGGCGCTTCACCGCTTTGGCTTTCGCCGCTTCCCGGGCTTTTGCTGTCTGTTTTTTGCCGATCGCGCTGGCGCATTCAAAACTGCATGCCACCTGCCCTTCCCGGGCAGGATGGAACCATTCGCGGCAGTGGGCGCATTTACGGCGTGCTGGTTTACGCATGCGGCCTCCTTGCTCTCAGGCGGAGCCACTTCTTATCGACCAGGCGGGCGGTGTAGTCTTTCAGGGTCGGGATGTCGGAAGGCTTAACTTCGACCTTGCGCTTGCGGCGCGCAGGCACGCGGAAGATGCCGCGATCCATTACTTTGGCGAGAAGACATTGCATAGCCATCACCCCGCAAAGCTCAGCAGCTGACTAGCGGCGTTTTCAGCCTCAGCCGGCGAGTGGAATTTGCGACGCAGAATGTAGTTCCAGAGCACATTCAGCACTGATTTGTAGACGCCGTTAAACTGGCTGTCGTCCATGCTGGCGAAGGAGATCGACTTTGCGACACGACGACGGCTACCGTCAGGCATCTGGTATTCGTCGTAAAAGCCAGCCTGAATGGTTGCCCACTCGCGGAATGATTCGAAGTGTTTAAGCAGCGCCATATCGCGGGAACGGGAGATACCGACCGAGGAGAGATACATCTCCGCGGCGTTCTGGAGTGCAGCGCGCTGATTGAATTCGGGTGAGAGGAAGTCGATAAACCCGGATATGAGGTTGCGCTCCGCTGGCTCAATGAGGCCACCGGAAGGCGTCCAGTAGTGATACCCGAGAGTCAGAAGCTTGAAGAACTTCTTGTGGAATGCGTAATTCCGGGGCTTGCGGAACTCACCGCAAAGCAGTTGCCCTACTGGGATAAGTTGCAGGTATTCGCTGGTTCCCGGCTCTGCGGGAATCAGTACGTTTTGATAACTCTTCTCAAATTGCAGTGTTTGCGCCATGTGTCCCCACTTGGCGCCGGGGTAAAGTTGTCAGTTGTCCAGACTGACCAGGTAATTATCGCCCTTCATGGGGATAAAAGCAAAATGAGCATATACGATAAAACCCCTCCGGAGAGGGGTTTGATTTCAACTGATGGCTTTGCGTTCTACGGGGGATTTAGGCACCTTTCACCTCTACGCATTGAATATTATCTACGCTTGGCGAAACATCGTCCCAGGACCTCTTATCATCTGCAACTTTCATCGCCTTAATGGCTGCTTTGCACTGCTCCATACTCTGCATGGGAACCACCTGCATATTCGATGTATTGCTGCTGATGACGAAAATCAGGAAGATGTACGCCATCACTTCACCTCCTGCGGGGCGCATGGAGGCGGCATCCAGTGGGTTATCTCGTTTTCGATAGCATCGCCGCAATGATAAAAAGTCTGTGTTTTATGGCTGTAGTGACCGCTTGTTACTTCTCCAATTTCAGCATCCCATAGGATTACCTGCTTGCGGTCTTCCGGTATCCGCTCGCTTACCGGAATCCATCTATCTGCGACACTATCGACGCTCTGCACCGAGTTCAGAGCGGGGGTATCATGCGGGGCGGCTGCGAGCTCACGAACAATGCGCTTAATGCCGTCGATACGGTCATCATCAACAGGGTCTGCCGTTTCAATCCGATCAAGCATCATCAGCGCTGCGTTTGCTTTATCGTTGCATGTCCAACCATCCGGAATCACCGGAGAGTTGCCAGCCTCATAAGCTACGCGCATCCAGTGATAAAAAGCTTCTGTGGTAACACAGCCGCAATCAACCTCAATGACGCTGTTTTGTTGCGATAACCATTCTTCAAATTTCATGACTTACCTCCTTTGAGCATGGCGGATCGGCAGGCGTTCCAGGTGCGCATTACTATCACGGACACATCATCGAACAACCGCATATCCTGGACAAATTTGCAGGCGTCCCTGATAGTCATTTCATCCGGCACTACCGGCGCTGGCTGCGCGTGGAGAATAGATTTCAGCGCTGCCCTCGGTACTGCCGACCAGACCAGAAATACGTCTGGCCTGTCGGTATCCTCTGTCGGGAGAGTGTTTTCAATTTCGTCCAGCGCATCACTTAGCCTCTGAAATGCGTCGCCTGGAACAACATGGCACTCTTCGCCATCAAAATCTTGCAGGCAACTATCATCAGCGAGCTCGAACGCCGCTCCGCAAACGGTGAGCAGCATTTCAATAACGCGACGATGTTCTGCCGTTACGCAATTCACCGACGCTACCGGCTCGCTGTCCATTGCGGCCAGCGCCATGCGGGCCAATGCCGAAGCCTCACCGCATTGCACATGGTCAGTCTCGATAATGTTGAGTAGTGTTTCTCGTGAAAATTCGCTCATTTCCGGTCCACCTTAATTTTGCTGAGCGCCTCAAAGTGCCTGCGCATGGTTTCCTGCACTTCTGGATGCTGCCAGTTGGTATGGATTCCGCCGTCTTCGTCGATGGTGAATTTACCGGCGTTTTCTGTGAGAACCCGCTTGAGGCGTTGTTCGGAACTTTCGATTTTGAACATCACTCAGCCTCCCACTTGATGCCAGCCGTATGAGCCGCCAGGCATTTATTGAACCCGTCGTTGTTATTAGCCAGCCCAAGATTCCAGCCAGCAGTTAAGCCAGCTCTGTAGGCGCTCTCCTGCAAGTTTTCTACAGTGACGGCGCGGGGCTCGCCATCCAGCGGCGGCAGATCTGGAGTGTTCACACCAAACAGCGCCGCCAGTGCGCGATAGTTCTGCTCGCTGTGATAGCGACCTTTGCAGCGGACCAGCTTTTCGGCTGCAGCGTTGATGGTCTGCGCCTTCTCCAGCTTTTCACCGGTCGACTTAGCTGTTTTTCTCCACGTTGCGCAAATACGTTTCTCTGATTCCAGTGCCTCTACCAGCTCCATGGTCTCCGCCGGGGAAAGATGCTCCCCACATTCAGCGTTGATTCTGGCTCTCTGCACCAGTTCGGTGATATCAGTTGTCATGCTCGCCATCCTTCGCAGCTATAATTGCTGCATCCATCAAAGTCGTATGGGTTGTATTGCCAGGTAATGCGGCCACAATGTGGGCAGTTCCAGCGAACCTTTCCACTTTTTGCCTTCTGTCTGCGATTGTATTTTTTTAGCCATTCAGGCATCACCAGTCCGGCACCTTGAACCATAGTTCGGCGGTTGAAATCATTGATATTGAACGTGCGGCGCTTTACTGCATCTGCCATATGGAAGGGCAGCCACACAACGCCTGGCTCATCCGTGTTGGCGGATACAAAAACGAATGCCTTGCTGAAATCATCGGTTGGCAACCCTCCGCTTTGTAACCAGTAAACATCGTTCCCGTTCCAGTCACCTTTTTTATACGCAACGTATGCGCTGCAACCTTGCTCAACCACGCTATCGCATGGGATGTACTGGCAATCCACATGCCATACAGCCAGGGCATCAACAGCATCAGCGCAAATCGGCTGGTCAATCTCTCTCCCGTAGTCCCAGCATCTCTGCGCCTCTTCCTGCGTATAAACGTGCGCGCGGTCGATATTGGAGCTGTATCCGTTTCCGTTATGGCAATGAAACGAGGCGTTGCTCCCCACAGTTTCTCGCGTGCAAAGCATGTAAAAACGGTTGCTCATTTCCCGGCCCCCTCGCGCAGCTGCTTGGCGAAGTCGTCGGCAGCAATTGCAACCCCTTTTGCTAAAGCGTCAAAAAACTGGTCATCACTAGGAATTCGAAGTTTTGCCGCGAACTCCTCCACCCCATCAGCCTTAATTCCGGCTTCGATGTGATCGGTGGCTGGGGTTTCTACTGCCGGCAGAAGCGTGTAATCGCACCATTCTTCGATGTGTGACGGAACATTATCGTCTTCGGTAACAGGACGGAGGCCAGTCATGGATGCGCGTTGCATCACGATCCCCCACACGACACTTCCTACTTCATCAGACCATCCATCACATGCCTGGTCGCGGAAGTCTGCAATCTCAGCTTCAGCAAACTCCGTTGCTTCTTCTGCCGTATCGAATTCTTCATATCCACACTCACTGCCGTATGCAAAGAATCCTTGCGGACCACCTTTCAGCGCCACATTCTCCGCAGCCAGCTGCTGGTACGCTTTCGCCAGCTTCAGGAACTTCTGCTCCCTGATCGACAGCTCGCCTGCGCTCTCCAGGGAGGCGATGAGCTCGTTTACTGCCTGTAATGTGATAGTCATGCTGATGTTCTCCCGTAAACAGCCAGTACCCGTTTCATCGCCGGGCTTTTCCGACACTCGTTGAAAATCTGATTGGTGCTCTTCCTGCCTGAAATTTCTTCTTCAGTAGCCAGCCGGTAGTAAACCGTCCGCCACACCCGAGCTTCAGCTACCAGCACCCCTTGCTTTGCCAGGATATTTGCAGCCTGGTTGATGCAGGTATGAGTCATTCCGGAAGCCGCAGCCACATCTGGAGAGCTGCAGGTTTTATGCGTTTTCAGGTAGTTCAGAATTGCGTCTTTTCCTGTCATGACCGGTTCTCCCGATAGCTGTCCCAGGTAAACGAAATCGTGCAGCCGCCGCCGTCGTTCATGCGGTCGATGACGCGCTCGCCGATAAACTGCGTCAACTCATCCTTAGGCAGGTTGCTGATCAGGATCGTCGGCTTCAGGCGCTCGTAGCGGGTGTTGATGATTTCAAACATGATCATCTTCTCGGCTTCGCTGCCAAACTGAATGCCTACCTCGTCGATAATCAGCAGGTCTGGCTTCGTGAAGTAGGAGATCACCTCATCCTCAGTGCGCGTGGCTGTTTTTGACCAGGTCGATTTAAACTCCCGGGCAATCTTGAGCGCCGTCGTAAAAATGACTGAGCTTTGGTGGTGCTCAATCACATGGCGGGCAATGGCCAGCGCAAGGTGGTTTTTACCGGTACCAGGCTTGCCACACATAACCAACCCGCCTCCCTGCTGGAGTCGATCAGTCCATTTCGATGCGTAGGCCTGGCAGACCCGTAATGCTCGCTCAGAATCCTTCCCAACAGGCTTGTAGCTGTCCAGAGTGCACGTGGAGAAGCGCTCTGGTATGTCCAGCTGTCGAAGCAGCCTTTCTGCAGTTTGCTGGCGAACTCGCTTATCCCAGCGGACCTTTTCATCCCTCAGAAAATTCAGTTCGTCTTCCAGGCAGCCCGGGCAGCGTGTCGGCGGTGATGGCAGATTGATGATGCTGCTGGTCAGTATCCGCTTGCGCTGCTCATACTCGCCATGCTTTTCGCAACAGACGCGTTCGATAACCACCTCGCAATTCGGGATGTCTTCCGGTGGCTTACTCAGCTGATCAAGCATCCGCTCAATGGCAGTGATTTTTTCTTCCAGTTCCATGATCAGTCCCTCGCCCATGATGGGATTTCAGTCTGCCCGTAATCCTTCCCTGCGAAATTTTCGGCAACTCTCACCTGTTGACTTGGTTGAGGCTTGGCACCATTTGGCTCAAACAGGCCTTGCCAGCCATTGGCGATGCTGCGGTTGATAATTTCTTCGGGCGCGTAACCGTTCAGTCTGCAGCGGTCCAGCAGGTTGATAGCCTGGGTGACCGTCTGCTGAGACTTGATCGGCTTTTTCAGGTCGCGACGATATGCCACCCATGACGACCAGATTTCTGCAGAAAGCCAGTCAGGCAACTGAACAGCTAACGCATCGAACGAAACCGCCCGGGGGGATTTAGGGGGGTTATTAATATTGTCTTTATTGTCTTTTGTATGTTTGTCTTTTGTGTTTACCTGATTCGGGTAATAGGCGTTACCTGATTCGGGTAAACTTTTCTTACCTGATTCGGGTAATGTTACCTTTTTCAGGTAAGGTCTCTTTTCTGTACCTTTTACGGGTAAAGATGACCATTCGCTGACCGTTTTATTAATCCCGATAACACGACCGGTTTGAGTTAATATCCCCCGCTTAACCAGGACGCTTTTTGCAGCTGAGCACTTATGCGGGAGAATGCCGGTCATCTCCGAGAGCTGCTCGTTACTGACCCAGTCAGATTTCTTGTTGAAGCCGTATGTTTTGCGCATGACAGCCATGAACACCAAAAGCTGATGCTGCGACAAACCCGCACGCATGACAGCTTCAAGGAGCTCATTGGCGATGCGCGTAAACCCATCGTCGAGATCTGCCACGCGCAGCTCCTGTAGTGCCACGACAGGCACAGGGAAATTGATTACCTCGGCAGTATTTGCCATAATTACTCCTGTGAATTGATCCAGTTAATTCGCGTAGAAAGCCGTTAGTGTTTGCCCACTGCGGCTTTCGCCTTTCTGTTCCCACTTATGCTTCAAAGTCACCTTTCTCTCCCAGCCTGTTAGAAATCAGGATGGCCAGCAGTAGCGACATGTTCGGCAGCAGACTTTCCCGCCAGCGACTCACCGTCGACTTATTCACTCCGGCCACTTTGGCGATATTCGTGGTTCCCAGTTCAGCTATCTGGCTGTGTAACCAGCTTTCTATCCTGCGAGCCTCCACTTTGTTGCGTGTCGTTGAACTCTCCATTTGTGATACTTCCTCTGTGCTATCTAAAAGAGCCGCCAATCAGGCGGCACTGGCTTTTGATGGGGGGAAAACGTCGTCAATGCTGACGCAAGCTCCGTATTTGTTGAGCGCAGCAACTATCTTTCTGCATTGCTCAATACTGAGATCCCGTTTCCCGTTTTCGTAATGGCAGATAGCGCCGGCCGTCAGATTAAGCTCCGTCGCTATCTGGCGCTGTGTAAGCCCTGCTCGACGTCTGATCTTGCTTAGATTGTTCATGTCGGGTCTCCTCTAAACAGTTTTAATATACATATTGTATTCTTTCCTCGCAAGGTAAATATACAAATTGTGACTCGAAGAAAGATATACAACTTGTATCATTTGGGTATGAGCATGAAATGGTATGACCTAGCAAAGTCCCTCATGAAAACGAAGGGCATAAACCAGGAAGAACTGGCAGAGCATCTCGGGATCACCAAAGGTGCCGTTAGTCATTGGCTAAACGCAAGGAGAGAGCCCAGCCTGGAGGACATAGCTAAAATCCTTCGCTTCCTCGGCAAGAATAATTTTTCTGTGGGGGCTGGCGGCATGATAATCGATGAAAACATCAAGGGTGATGTTGAGTACGTTGGGCCATATAAGCGCGGCAACGAATATCCAGTGCTTAGTAGTGTTCAGGCTGGATCGTGGCGAGAGGCTATAGAACCTTATTCCATCAAAGATGTTGATTTGTGGCTTGAGTCCAATGCACATATCCAAGGGGAAGCGTTCTGGCTGCTGGTTGAAGGAGATTCCATGACTTCACCAGTCGGACTTAGCATTCCCGAGGGTACCTACGTTTTGTTTGATACCGGCCGTGAGCCAGTAAATGGCAGCCTTGTGATCGCTAAGCTATCAGAATCAAACGAAGCAACATTCAAAAAGCTGATTATTGACGGGGGCCAGAAATACCTGAAGGGCCTCAATCCCCAATGGCCGCTAGTCCCAGTTAATGGTAACTGCCGCATTATCGGTGTAGCCGTAGAAACCAAGCTTCGCCTTATCTAACCTCCAGCCGGCGCCATGACCGGCTGATCTCCTTCCCGTGACACACTCTTTACGCATTTCAATTCCACGCGCGCCTATCAGCCCTAACAATTTTCGTTGGCTCAAACTGCCAATGGAAAAATAAACATTCATAAAATACAAAATGTTATCTTTCGCAGCAAAAATAAGTATACGTATTGTATTGCAAGTAATGAATACGTTTTGTATATTCAATTCATCCAAACAACACCGGCAACGCCGGGGTGAAGTCAAAACGTCCCGTTAGCCGCGACAAGGTAAAGGTGAAGAGATGATCCGCGAAGAAGACAAGCCTGCATTGCGTAATTTTTGGTTAAAGGTCGTTCCGTTTTTGGTTGCTGTTCTCGCAGTTAGCTATCCGTGCTGGGGTGGCAAATGAGCAAACAAGGCATTCGTTCACTGATTTACTGCCTGCTGATCTGCGGCGTTATCTGGACAGCGTTGATTATCAAAATTCTGCACGCTACGGGGGTGTTCAATGGCTAACTCAATTCCTAACAGCGGACGCGCCGTGATGATGCGCAATCGCCGCACCGGCGCCGCCTGGCTGGTCAGCTTCGACTATCGAGACGGCAGCTACTGGCATGAGCCGCAGGGAAATCTGCGCCACATCCGCCGGCCATACGCTTCACGCAACATTGAGCCGAACCTGGTACCTGCCGGGACGCATTAACCGCGCATATCAGCGCACGAATTTAACTGAGCTATCAGGCAGCCATTACGGTGCCGGGCGTTTCACAACCAAATTTCAGGAGCGAGTTATGAACGCATACCGCGCATACGACGCTATCGAAGAACGGAAATGGGTTGAGCAGTCGCTCACCGAAGAGAAGCAAAAGTGGATTGACGATCGGGCAAAAGAGATCTTTGACAGCCTTCCGGAAGATCCTTACGCGGCACTGCGCCAGTCTGCATCGTCCAGGGCGTTTCCATATGAAGGCCTCCGTAGCGATAAGGCTGTCGAGGTATACAACGATTTACGCACAGCAATAGCTTACGCCCAGGCTGAATACGACTGGGATCACCGCACCGGCTGCCCGTTTTAAGGATGCATGAAATGTCTGAATCTAAAACTCACTACCGAAAAGCTTTTGACTCTCCATACCTGAGCAGCGCCGACATCGTTGAGCCCACGGTGCTGACGATCGCCCGGGCAACGTTAGAAAGCGACAAAACCAAAAAAACTAAAGACGTTTTTAACACCGCTTATTTTGAGGAGCGCGAGTTGCGCCCTGGCGAAAAGCTTAAGCCAATGATCCTGAATGCCACCAACAGCAAGATGCTGAAAAGCATTACCGGATCGCCATTCCTTGAGGATTGGGTCGGCGTGAAAGTCACTGTTTACGTCGATAAAAATGTCAGGTTCGGAAAGGAATCGGTTGAAGGTCTCCGCTTAAGCCCAGCGCGCGTTTCAAAACCTGTGCTTTCGCCGGAAAAAACGCAGGCATGGAATAACGCTAAGGCCGCCTTCAAGCGCGATGGCAACCTGGATGCAGTGCTGGCGAGAATGGACATTTCTCCAGAGCATCGCCGCCAACTGGAACAGGAGTGCTCAGCATGATCTGGCATGACGTCGAGCAAAACGGGGAAGAGTGGGATGCTCTTCGCCTGGGGAAGGCTACCGCTTCAAACTTCGGCTTGATTATGGCTAACGATGGCAAGGCGTTTGGTGAGCCAGCTAAGCGTTATGCGCTTCAGTTAGCTCTTGAGCAGATTAAAGGGTGCAAGTCTGAGTTTGGCTTCACAAACGACCATATGGAGCGCGGCCACGAACAGGAGCCAATCGCTCGCATGCTGTACGAAGAGATGAACTTCGTCGACGTGGATAACGGCGGTTTCTTTGATCACGAAACGTATGGGGATAGTCCAGACGGACTCGTAGGCCGGGATGGGGTGATTGAGATTAAGTCGGTAATTGCCGCCACTCACTACGCCACCCTCACCCGCGGCGCCTTCGATCCGGCATACAGATGGCAACTAATCGGCCACCTTGATTGCTCTGGCCGGGATTGGGTTGACTTCATCAGCTACTGCTCTGATTTCCCTGACGGAAAGCAACTCATTGTTTACCGTCTGACAGCCGCTGAGTGCCAATCAGAAATAGCCCGCCTTCGCGCGAGAAGGAATGAGTTCCTCTCCCTTGTGGCAGAGACTAAGCGAATGATACTGGAGATCGAATGAAGCGCACTCCATTTTACCGCAGACCCGGCAAGGTCGGGAAATTCTCCGGCCTTCGCGAGCGCGTGATCTGGATGATTCAGACGCGCGGCCGCCCTGTAACTGGCAGCGAAATAGCTGAGAAGTTCGGCGTGACGCTCGTCGAATTTAACCGAGTAGCGAACGGCATAACCAGGGGAGAAGGCCGCATTGCGCAGCTGATCGCATCGGAAACCTGGCTCAACGAGGACGGCATCTGTGATCGCACCTTTGACCTGATCACAAGGCCAAAGGTCATTACCCCGCAGGGTAAAACTCGCCTGTTCACTAAGCGATCGATAGCTCAGGCCGCCTCTGGCAACCGCCAGAAATGTATTGATAAAGCGGCCCGGCGCCGCCGGCTTATCGCATCTGGCCTCTATATTGATGAAATGGAGTCAGTCCTATGACCCGCTACTCACTTATCTATGCCGACCCGGCCTGGTCTTACGGGAACACGATCAGCAACGGCGCCGCCGTCGATCACTACCCCACCATGAGCTTGCTCGATTTGAAGCGGCTCCCGGTATGGGAGCTCGCCGCGGATAACGCCGTATTGGCGATGTGGTACACCGGCACCCACAACCAGGAGGCGATCGAGCTGGCCGAGGCCTGGGGATTTACGGTGCGCACGATGAAGGGCTTCACCTGGGTGAAGTTGAATCAGCTGGCCGAACTGCGCATTACCAAGGCTCTGGCAGAGGGCGATGTGACCGATTTTTACGACTTCCTCGCCCTGCTTAATGCCGAGACACGCATGAACGGTGGCAACCACACCCGCGCCAACACGGAAGACGTGCTGATCGCCACCCGCGGCGCCGGGCTGGAGCGCAAGCACGCCGGCATTAAGCAGGTGGTCTACAGCCCGCTCGGCGCGCACAGCGAGAAACCGTGGGAAGTTCGCCACCGCCTGGAGTTGCTCTACGGCGACGTGCCGCGGATTGAACTTTTCAGTCGCAGCGCGGCGCCAGGCTGGAGTCACTGGGGCAACCAGTGCGCCACCGCTTCCGTTGAGCTGATACCCGGCTGCGCCATCGACGTAGTGAAGACGGAGGCAGCATGAGCAAAGGAACCATTATCTGCCTGTGCGATATCACTGGCGTCATGGCTGAGCCGTGGGTTGAAGCAGGTTATCGTGCCGTTCTGGTGGACCCGCAGCACCCTGAAACTTCGATCGACGGTCCTGTTGAGCGCATATCAGCAACCATCCTTGAGGCGATGCCGCGGCTATCTCAGATTATCCGCTCTGAAAACGTCGTCATCGTCATCGGCTTCCCGCCATGCACGGACGTTGCTGTTTCCGGTTCCCGCTGGTTCGAGTCCAAGCGCGCCAAAGACCCGCATTTCCAGGGCAAGGCTGCGCTGGTAGCTGAGCAATGCCGGATGGTTGGCTTGGCGGCTGGCTGCCCGTGGGCATTCGAAAACCCGGTGAGCGTGTTCAGTAGCATCTTCGGCTCAGCCGATTACACGTTCCATCCGTACCAGTTCACTGGGCTGTGCGCGGATGACAACTACACGAAGCAGACCTGCCTCTGGACGGGTAACGGCTTCAAGGCGCCGGCAGAGGATATTCACCCGCAAGTGGCACAGGCGATCGAACGCGTGAAGCAGAACTTTGGCCGGATGGTGCCGAAGAAGAAGGCGCTGGAGGTGTTCAACTTCCATGGTGAGAACCTCATCGCTGACTGGTATCCGGACAACCGCATTCACGAATGCCCACCCAGCGACGAGCGCGCCAACATTCGCAGTGCTACTCCCCTGGGCTTTGCAAGGGCCGTTTTCCTTTCGAATGCACCCCACCTCAATAAAAAGCGGGAGGCAGCATGACGCCAGAAATAGAAAACGTTATGCGCAATCAGGGGCGTCAATGCGTTGATGAAATCCGCCGCGCCCTGAAGGCCAAGCCAAAACCGAAATGGAATGAGGTGGTGCCACCGTTCCTCAAAAAGCACCACGAAAAAATTAAGCCAATGGGCATCAACCTTACGGCATTCGTCAGCAGCATTGGCCGCATGAATGGGCGGTATGGAGTGGAATCATGAGCAAAAACCTACACATCGAACTCGGTGATAAATACGTCGTCACAGGGTCAACGCATGACCTCATCCTGAACGAGAAACGCATCATTAAGGATGGTAAGAACGCCGTTCAGGAAACGCTGGCTCGACTCGGCTACTACAGCAAGTTTGAGCACCTAGTGAAGGAGTTATGCCACCGGGAGATTCTTCAGTCAGAAGCTCAGTCACTGGAAGAATTACGCGACTACATCTTTGCGCTCGGCGAGAAACTGAGTAAGGCGATGGAATCATGAGGTTGAAAATGTATACCCCATCTGGGTCTGTGATCGTCGAAACCAACGACGTCGCGCAGTTTTACCCAGACGTTGCAAGCGGCGGAGAGCTGACCACAATCGAACTGGTTTCGCCAGCCGGCAACCATGGGAAGGTGGCAGTAAAACATAGCTTCCACCAGGTGGCTGGCGCTCTCGCCACGGCCTGGAAAATGGATGAAGACAAGGCAGGTGCAGCATGAGCAAATACGTAAATCTTGATATCTCGATAATGAGCAAGCTTAGCGAGACGCCTTCTCCGTTTAGCCGCCTGTTCTCTGGTGACGTAGGGGCTGAGTGCGTCGATATAGCGAAGGATGAAGGAGATAAAAAAGAGCCGTTCCGCATCCTCGACCGCCGATTACAGGCCTTGCGTAAATTGGGGGTGATTGCCCATGTGAAAGGTAAAGGATGGGTGAAGTTATGAGCGCAGAACTCATCGATCAGGCCAACGAGCTGGCAGAGCGCCGGCTGGAAATGACCATCCAGAACATGCGCATCAACCATGCGGCAGTCTCGGCTACTCACTGCCGCGACTGCGGGGAAGAGATACCCGAGCGGCGCCGGGAACTGGTGGCGGGTTGTCAGCGCTGCGCTGATTGCCAAGAAGAGTTTGAAGAACGCGGTAAGCACCTGAGGTGATGCATGTGGGTAATGATGAAACTAAAACGTACTGGGCAGGTGATGTATTTCCAGTGTTACGACAGCAGGGAAACGGCTGAAATGGCGATTAAAGTTATGAATGCCGTCGCCAGTAGCTGGGAATTCTATATCAGATAAAGAGTGCAGCAGAGGTGATGCATGCAGACAATAATCCAGATCGAGCCAAACGAATGGGTTTCAGAGGACTTGCTGATGGCAGTCACAGGGATGAAACGCGGCACCATTACACGGGCCCGCAAATCATCCTGGCTGCTTGGGCGTGAGTATAAGCACGTTTCCCCTGAAGGTGACCCAAAGCCAACCAGCGAATGCATGTACAACCGCAAAGCGGTAGACGCATGGATTCAGGCGCAAAAGCAACCATTGGGTGATCGGGCGGTATGAAACAGGTAAACTTGCAACGCTCCTGGACGTCGGGAGGGAACAATGAGTAAAGAATCATACCCAACGGGCGTTGAGAACCACGGAAAATCACTCCGCATATGGTTCATTTTTAAAGGTAAGCGTGTCAGGGAAAATCTCGGTGTCCCTGACACCGCTAAAAACAGAAAGGTGGCCGGGGAACTGCGAACGTCAGTTTGTTTCGCTATCCGCATGGGGACCTTTGACTATGCGGCGCAATTCCCCAATTCGCCAAACCTGAAAACTTTCGGCATCTGCAAGAAAGATATCACCGTGAAATTTCTGTCTGAAAAATGGCTGGAGCTGAAACGGCTGGAGATCTGCGCTAATGCTCTGGACCGATATGAATCGGTTGTAAGGAATATGCTGCTGAGAATTGGTGGAAACAAGCTTGCTTCATCCGTGAACAGGGAAGATCTGTTGTATGTCAGGAAAGATATGTTGTCGGCGGGATCGGTGAAGAACGGTTTGAGTGTGGCGACGGCAAACTATTACATGACCACCATGGCGGGCATGTTTCAGTTTGCCGCTGATAATGGTTATATCCGGGAAAACCCATTTAACGGAATCAGGCCGCTCAAAAGGGCCAGGAAAGAACCTGATCCACTCACTCGTGACGAATTTATTCGTTTCATAGATGCCTGCCCGCATCAGCAAACGAAAAACCTGTGGTCCGTTGCGGTTTACACAGGATTACGCCACGGTGAGTTGGTCTCCCTTGCATGGGAAGACATAGATCTGAAAGCTGGAACGATGACCATACGCCGAAATTATACGAAACTCGGTGATTTCACTCCACCAAAAACCGAAGCCGGCACCGACAGGGTCGTGCATCTGATCAAACCAGCCATTGACGCTTTGAGGAACCAGGCGGAAATGACCAGACTGGGAAAGCAGTATCAGATTGAGGTACAACTACGGGAGTATGGCCGAACGGCTATTCATGACTGTACATTTGTGTTCAATCCTCAGCTGGTCAGAAAAAGCAGTAACGTTGGTTATCATTACAAGGTTGATTCAATTGGTGACTCATGGGAGGCTGCGCTGAAACGAGCTGGTTTAAGGCATCGCAAAGCATATCAGTCCAGACACACTTATGCCTGCTGGTCACTGTCAGCCGGGGCCAACCCCAGCTTCATTGCGAGCCAGATGGGGCACACAAGCGCCCAAATGGTTTTCAATGTCTACGGCGCCTGGATGGCCGACAGTAACAGCGATCAGATTGCTATGTTGAACCAGAAATTATCGGACTTTGCCCCATCCATGCCCCAATGCATAGTTATTTGAGAACAATAAGCTTATATATCAACAAGGTAATTAATCACTCTCGTCATATCACCACGATGCTGGGGATGGTGGAAGCGGGCATCGGCATTGCCGCCGTGCCCGCGATGTCGATGCCCGCCGGGGAGCATTCCGTTCTCCGCGCTGTGCCGCTCACCGACCCGGTGGTCACGCGTACGGTAGGCCTGATCCGCCTCAGCGGCCGTATTCAGTCCTACGTGGCGGCAGAGCTGGAGAAGCTGATTATTGAACAGTATCCTTCTGGCTGACCGGCGCGGCGGCGGCTACGCTTCGCATACCGGTGGCGTGGATGGTCTCCTGCGCCGCCGGTGACGCCAGATACGTCAGCAGCGCCTTGCCTTCCTGCGGGTGGTCGGCGCTGATGGTCACCGCCCCGGCAAAGCGGGTGATGTACTGCAGGTTATCCGGCAGTTCGCCGACGAAGGTTACGCCGGGCACCGGCAGCAGTTCGCTCACCTGCTGAAAACCGATCGCATACCGTCCCTTGGCCACTTCCGAGGCCACCGGAATGCGCTCCACCATCTGCGCTTTACTCTGCATCGCGTCATCAATGCCCAGGGTGTGGAACAGCGTCGAGCTGACATAGCGTCCGCTGGCGCTGTCGGAGTACGCGACCGATGGCGCCGCCAGCAGCGTCGCCCGCAGCTGGTCTGCGTTGTGGATAGCCGGCAGCGGCGCCCCCGCCTTCACCACCACGCCGATCGGCGAGTCGGCCAGCTCCCGGCGCGAATCCGGTTGCGTACGGCCCGCTTTCTCGAGGCTGGTCAGCGCGTCCCCGACCATGATCACCACGTCCGCGTGTTCGCCGCGCGCCAGACGGTTAGGGATCGCCTGCGGCGTTTTTCCCATCGACGGGCCAGGGATCACCACGAGGTGGTTGCCGGTTTGTTTTTCCCACGCCGGGGCCAGCTTTTCCAGCGCCGCTTTGAAGCCGCCGGAGATCATCACGGTGACCTCAGCGGACAACGCGCTGCCGCCGGTGGCGGCCAGCAGCAGCGTGGCTAGCAGGGTTCCTGTCGTTTTACGCATCATCTTCTCCCTGATTAACGTGCCGTCTGCAGCGCAACGGCGCTACGGCGATAGAGGTAGCAAGTGGCCAGCAGACCGCAGATGGCGGCAAAGCTCATCCAGTAGCCGGGAGACGCTTTATCACCGGTATACTCAATCAGCGCCGTGGAAATCACCGGCGTGAAGCCGCCAAACACCGCGGTCGCCAGGCTGTAGGCCAGCGAGAAACCTGCCACGCGCACTTCGGCGGGCATAATTTCGGTCAGCGCCGGGATCATCGCCCCGTTGTACATGCCGTAGATAAACGACAGCCACAGCAGCACGCTCAGCATCATCAAAAAGCTCGGGGCGTTCGCCAGCATGGTCAGCGCAGGCCAGGCGGTAGCCAGCGCCAGCAGGGTCATGGCGATCAGCACCGACCGGCGGCCAAAGCGGTCGGACAGCGCCCCGCCCACCGGCAGCCAGAAGAAGTTGGAAATCGCCACCAGCAGCGTGACCAGCAGGCTGTCAGAGGCGCTGAGCATCAGCACCTTTTTACCAAAGGTCGGGGCATAGACGGTGATCAGGTAGAACGCGGTGGTGGTCATCGCCACCATCATCATCCCGGCGATAACCACCTGCCAGTTCGCCAGCAGGGTGGCGAATACCTGGCGCATCGCCAGATGATGGCGGCGGGCAGTAAACTCCTGGGTCTCCTCCAGCTTACGGCGCAGGATAAAAATGAACGGAACAATCAGGCAGCCGAAAAGGAACGGAATACGCCAGCCCCAGTCGCTGATAGCGCTCGGCTCCAGTACCGCGTTGAGGGCAAAGCCCATCGCGGCTGCCACCATGATGGCAACCTGCTGACTGCCCGACTGCCAGCTGGTGTAAAAGCCTTTGCGGCCCGGGGTGGCGATCTCGGCCAGATAGACCGACACCCCGCCCAGCTCGGCGCCGGCGGAAAAGCCCTGCAGCAGACGGCCGATCAGCACCAGCAGCGGCGCCCACAGGCCAATGGTCTGATAAGAGGGGATCAGCACGATCAGGAAAGTGCCGGTGGCCATGATCGACAGGGTGACGATCAGCCCCTTGCGCCGCCCCACCTTGTCGATATAGGCGCCAAGTACGATAGCGCCGATGGGGCGCATCAAAAAGCCGGCGCCAAAGACTGCGAAGGTCATCATCAGCGAGGCGAATTCACTGCTCGCCGGAAAAAAGGTATGGGCGATGTAGGTGGCATAAAACCCGAACAGGAAAAAGTCGAACTGTTCGAGAAAGTTACCGGACGTGACGCGCAGAATGGCGCCGATCCGGTCACGGGTACTCATCTGTGAGGTTGTTGAATGCATGCAGGTCTCCAGTTTGTTATCCACGCGTTGTCGCGCGCCTGTCGCTGAAGACTGAAACAGAACCGGGAACGAAATAAGCGTAATAAACGCATCCACTAATGCATTTTACGCATGAATAACATTTAACTAATTAACATTACTTTTACATACAATCATTTAACACACGCCGTCCTAACCACGCCGCGGGTGACGGCGAAAAAGTCAGTTTTCCGTTTTGTGACCGGGGCCAGGATATGTCGCCGTGGGTTGAAGGCATAAAACCTGGCCTGGGGTAACGAAATACCCTGCCGGCTGGAAAGCGCGTCAGGAAGCGGTGGACTCCGCCACCAGCGTCTGCAACAGGGAGATAAGCCAGCGGGTAGCCTCGCGTTTCCCGCTGCGTTGGTGGGCGTAAATCTTGACGTCAAACGGCGGAACCGGAAACGGCAGCGGGAAAATGGTCAGCCGGGCGGCGCGGGCCATCGTCTCCGCCGCCCGCCGGGGCAGCGCCATCAACAGGTCGCTCTGCTCAATAATAAAGGGCGCGCTCAGCATCGAGGGGGTTTTCATCGCCACCTGCCGCGAATAGCCCTGCCGCTCCAGCTCACAGTCCAGCACCCCCTGCCGCTCATTCCACGGGGTCACCACCAGATGACGGGCCGCAAGGTAGGCGTCCAGAGTCAGCGCCGTCCGATCGGCCTGGCTGATGACCACATATTCGTCCCGCAGCCAGTTAATCTCCTCAAGATCGGGATGGGCTGGCTCGTCAGGGGTATTGAACCCGAGGGCCAGGTCGACCTCGCCCGCCAGCAGCTCGGTCAGCGCCGGGCTGTGGGGCAGATAACGGAGCTCAAACCGCAGCCCGGGCGCCTCACGCTGCAGATGATGCATCAGCGTCGGAAAGACGCAGAACGCGGTGAAATCGGTGATCGCAATCTGCATGCAGTCGGTGCTGGCGGCCGGCACAAACGCCGCCGGCGGCGTCAGTTCCTGGTTGAGAAACTTCAGCGCCGAAGCGATAGAGGGCGCCAGCTGGCTGGCATAGACGCTGGGGCACATCCAGTGGCCTTCGCGGTAGAACAGCGGATCGTTGAGGGCGCTGCGCAGCCGGGAAAGCGCATGGCTCAGCGCCGAGGTGCTCATCGCCAGCTCTTCCGCCGCCAGGCGTACCGAGCGGGAGCGATAGACCGCGTCAAAGACCGGCAACAGGTTGAGGTCAATCCGGCGCAGGACAGGATGCATAATATTCATCGTTTGCTGATTTCATTGCACTTAATTCTTTTCACAATACCGCTTATCCTCAGGGTCAGCAATTTTGCTCTCTTTTGACTATGGATACAGGACACCCCATGAGCATCACAATCCGCCAGGCCACCCCGGACGACGCCACCGCTATCTACGACATGATTTATGAACTCGCGGTCTACGAGAAAGCCCCCGAAGAGGTAGTGACGACGCCAGAGGAGATCAGAGAGACGCTGTTTGCCAGCGGCAGCAAAACCGAAGCGCTGATCTGCGAGGTGGCGGGCAAAGCGGTGGGCTACGCGGTGTTCTTCACCAGCTACTCCACCTGGCTTGGACGCAATGGTATCTATATGGAGGATCTGTACGTCACCCCCGACTATCGCGGGATCGGCGCCGGAAAAGCGCTGCTGAAAACCATCGCGCAATATGCTGTACAACGTCAGTGCGGGCGTCTGGAGTGGAGCGTGCTCGACTGGAACCAGCCGGCGATTGATTTCTATCTGAGCATTGGCGCGCAGCCGCAGGATGAGTGGGTGCGTTATCGCCTCACTGGCGATGCGCTGCGGGCCTTTGCGGAGTAAAGCGGCTCGCCAGCAGGTCGGCGCCAGGCGTCGACCTGCTGGCCGCGGATCAGGCTTCGACCGCGCTCTTCTGCAGCTGCGGACCGGCCAGCGCCAGACGCGCACCCGCTTCGGTATCGCTGTACTGCTTGAAGTTATCCATAAACAGCTGAGCCAGGCTCTCGGCCTTCTCCTGCCATTTATCCGCTGAACTCCAGCCATTACGCGGATCCAGCACCGCGCTGTCTACCCCTGGAATGCTCTGCGGGATCGCAAGACCGAACACCGGGATGGTCTCCTCGCGCAGCGGGCCGGTAGTGCCGTTGAGGATCGCGCTAATGATGCTGCGGGTATCGCGCAGCGACAGGCGTTTGCCTTCGCCGTTCCAGCCGGTGTTGACCAGCCAGGCTTCGGCACCGGATTCCGCCATCTTCGCCGCCAGGACGCTGGCGTACTGGGTCGGGTGAAGCAGCAGGAACGCCGCGCCATAGCAGGCGGAGAAGGTCGGCGTCGGCTGGGTAATGCCGCGCTCGGTGCCCGCCAGCTTCGAGGTGAAACCCGACAGGAAATGGTACTGCATCTGCTCGGTGGTCAGACGGGAGACCGGCGGCAGGACGCCAAACGCATCGGCGGCAAGGAAAATCACCTTCGACGGATGGCCCGCGCGGGACACCGGCTTGACGATATTGTCGATATGCGACAGCGGATAGGAGACGCGGGTGTTTTCGGTTTTGCTGCCGTCGGCATAATCCACGCTGCCGTCAGCGCGCACCACCACGTTTTCCAGCAGCGCATTGCGGCGGATGGCGCCATAAATCTCCGGCTCCGCCTGCGGATCGAGATTGATGGTCTTGGCGTAGCAGCCGCCTTCGAAGTTAAACACGCCGTCATCGTCCCAACCGTGCTCATCATCGCCGATCAGCTGACGATGCGGATCGGTCGACAGGGTGGTTTTCCCGGTCCCGGAGAGGCCGAAGAACAGCGCCACGTCCCCTGCTTCGCCACGGTTGGCCGAGCAGTGCATCGACGCGATGCCTTTCTGCGGCAGCAGGTAGTTCATGACCGAGAACAGCCCTTTCTTCATTTCGCCGCCGTACCAGGTGCCGCCGATGAGCTGAATACGCTCGCTCAGATTAAAGGCGACAAAGTTCTCGGAGTTCATCCCCTGCGCCTGCCAGTTGGCATTGGTGCAGCCCGCGCCGTTGAGCACCACGAAGTCTGGCGTAAAGCTGGCCAGCTCGTCGGCGCTTGGCACGATAAACATGTTTTTGACAAAGTGGGCCTGCCACGCCACCTCGGTGACGAAGCGTACGCCAAGACGGGTGTCCGGGCTGGCGCCGCACCAGGCGTCGATGACGTACAGTTTTTTGCCGCTCAGCTGGCCCGCGACCAGGCTTTTCAGGCTGCGCCACACGTCTGGCGATAACGGTTTGTTGTCATTGCGGCCGAGGCCGGAGTCTGCCCACCAGACGGTGTCGCGAGTCTGTTCGTCGCGGACGATGTATTTATCGCGCGGCGAACGGCCGGTGAAGATCCCGGTATCAACAGCCACAGCGCCAGAGTCGGTCATCACGCCGCGGGCCGCGCCGGTCAGCTCAGGAGAGGTTTCATGTGCAATAAGCAAATCGTAATCAGGGTTGTAAAAGAATTCGCCGCTTGCATTAATCCCCAGCTCCTGCAGAGCCATTTTTACTGATTCAATTTGTTGTGACATGGAACTCCTGACAAACTATTTAAGGTAAGAGGCCTGGGTTATTCATTGCTTTCGTCATCGTCGCCGGCTATTTAATAAGATAAGTCCTGGACAATGAAATAAAGCAATAAATAACCATGAGTCGCGATTTCATATCGTGCTCATGTAGGGTCGCCGATATGCATTCATAAATCTCAACTTTCCAAAAAATGTTAACACCTGTCGATAATTATGTTAATTGCATAGTTTCTATGCGCTATGCTAAAATTGCATAGCCTTTATTGCGTTTTTGAGGACTGGATCGGTGTTGGCAAATCTGGAAGTAAAATGGCTGTATGATGTGATTGCCCTTGAGGAGTCGCGCAGCTTTACCCTGGCGGCCAAAGCCCGCAACATCTCTCAGTCTTCGTTCAGCCGACGCATCCAGTCGCTGGAGGCTTCCCTCGGATTCAGCATCTTCGATCGTAGCGCCAACCCTCTGCAGCTGACCAACCGCGGGAAAATTTTTGTCGGCTATGCGCGAAATATGCTCGATGACATGGATTTTCAGATCAGCCGTATTAAAGGCTTAAATAACACTACCCAGAAAATAAGAATCGACGCGGCCCCTTCGCTGTCGGTGTTATTACTGCCCGAGATCATCGCCGGTTACACCGACCGTAAAAATAAGACTTTTCATGTTGAATCGATTAACGTCAACGACGCCGTATTTAACCTGAAAGAGGGAAAAAGCGATTTTATCCTCTCCTTCTATAATGAAGAATTGATGAACTATCCGTTTATTAATCATAAAATTTTTGATTCTTATCTGCACCTGGTCTCCCCCTGCGACGAACATGGCCGCCCGCTGTTTCATTTACATCGCGGCGTGCTGCCGCTGATGAAATACGCCAACGACAGCTATATGGGGCGCCAGGTGAACCAGGTGATCGACCGCACGCCGGAGATCACCTTCTCTCTCACCTTTGTCTCTTCCATGAGCGAGCTGCTCAAGCGCATGATCCTCAATGGCGACGGCGTGGGCTGGCTGCCGCAGTACTCCATTCAGCGCGAGCTGGACGAAGGCCGGCTGACGATCCTCGATGAGAGCCTGTCGCTGCCGATCGGCGCCTGGCTCTACCGCTCCGGCTCGCGGCTTAACCAGGCCGCCGAACGTTTCTGGCAGCACATTAAAACCCGTAACGAACCGCGGGAATAACCCCCTCAGCCGCTGATCCCCAGATATGCCTTACGCACCTCCGGGTCGTTGAGCAGCGTCTGGCCGCTACCGCTCAGGCGGATCTGGCCGTTCACCATCACGTAGGCGCGGTCCGACAGATTGAGGGCATGGCGGGCATTCTGCTCCACCAGAAACAGCGTCATCCCCTGAGCCGTCAGCTCGCGCAGGATCTGAAAAATCTGCTTCACCACCAGCGGCGCCAGCCCCAGGCTCGGCTCATCCAGCAGCAGCAGGCGCGGTCGGCTCATCAGCGCCCGGGCGATGGCCAGCATCTGCTGCTCGCCGCCGGAGAGGGTCATCGCCCGCTGTCCCCGCCGCTCTTCCAGCCGGGGGAACAGCTGGTACATTCGCGCTTTGTCCTCGGCCTGATAGCGGTTGCCAATGGCAATGGTCCCCATCAGCAGATTTTCCTCGACGGTCATATCGGGAAAGATGCGCCGCCCTTCCGGGGCCTGGGCGATGCCGTTGCTGGCGATAAAGTGGGTCGACTTCCGGCTGATCGCCTCCCCGCGATAGAAAATCTCCCCGCCGGCAATGCGCGGCTGGCCGAAGACCGACATCAGCAGCGTTGATTTACCGGCGCCGTTGGCGCCGATCAGCGCCACCGTCTCCCCCTCGTTGACGGTGAGGGAGACCTGCTTCAGGGCCTGGATCGGCCCGTAGAAGACATCCACCTCATTAAAGGCAAGCAAAGGCTGGCTCATCGGCGCGTCTCCTCTTCCTCAGCGCCAAGATAGGCGGCAATCACACTGGCGTTGGCCTGGATCGCCTGCGGCGCGCCGCGGGCGATGACGTCCCCGTGATCGAGGACGATGATATGATCCGAAATCTCCATCACCATCCCCATATCATGCTCGATCAGTAGCACCGTAATGCCGTGCTGCTGGCGCAGAAAGCGAATAATCCGGCTCAGCGCCTGGGTTTCCACCGGGTTGAGGCCGGCGGCCGGCTCGTCTAGACAGATCATCTCCGGACGGGTGCACATGGCGCGGGCGATCTCCAGCCGCCGCTGCTGTCCGTAGGAGAGGGTCCCCGCCAGACGGTTGGCGCAGTCCACCATCTCCACCACCTCCAGCCAGTAAAAAGCGCGATCCAGCGCCTGACTCTCCGCCTGCCGATACCCACGGGTATTGAGGATCCCGGCCAGCAGATGGCGGTTGACCTGGGTATGCTGGGCCACCAGCAGGTTCTCGATCACCGACATCTCGCGGAATAAACGTATATTCTGGAAGGTGCGCGCCAGGCCAGCGCGGTTCACCAGATGGGTGCCACCGAACATCTTGTAATAGATCCGCCTCCCCAGCTGCGCCGGGTGGAGAAAATCGTCCGGGTGAAGCTTCTGCCCCAGCACCTGAATAACATCGGTGACCTTTTCCCGCGCCCGCAGCACGATACTGCCCCCCGTCGCCCGATAAAAACCGGTCAGGCAATTAAACACCGTGGTCTTGCCCGCGCCGTTGGGGCCGATCAGGGCGGTGATCGACCCCCGCTCCACCTCCAGATTGACATCATTCAGCGCTTTGATGCCGCCGAAATGCATCATCAGATGCTCAACGCGTAAGATGCTGTCGGTCATGGCGCGACTCCTTTTCGCAACGCAACCCCGCTGCGGCTGGTGCGCACCAGGCCGCGCGGCCGCCAGATCATCATCATCACCATCAGCACGCCGAACAGCAGCACCCGATATTCGTCAAAACCGCGCAGCAGCTCCGGGGTGACCGTCAGAACAAACGCCGCCAGTACCACTCCCAGGGTGGAGCCCATTCCCCCGAGCACCACAATCGCCAGGATCAGCGCCGACTCAAAAAAGGTGAACGACGTCGGGTTAACAAACCCCTGATAGCTGGCGAAGAACACCCCGGCGATGCCGGCCGTCGACGCGCCGAGCATAAACGCCGAGAGCTTCACCAGCACGTGGTTGAGCCCCATCGCCCGACAGGCGATCTCATCCTCGCGCAGCGCCTCCCAGGCGCGGCCGATGGGCATCCGCGTCAGGCGATGCTTCACCAGCAGCACCAGCATCACCACCAGGCACAGCACGGCGTAGAGAAAGATGAATTTCAGGTTGGGGTTGTAGCTGACGTGGAAAAACTCATGGATGGGGATGCCGCCATCCTTGGCCCGGCGGGTAAACTCGAGGCCAAACAGCGTGGGGGATGGCACCGGTACGCCGTTAGGGCCCCCGGTGAAGCTCACCCAGTTGTTGAGCACCAGGCGGATAATTTCGCCAAAGCCGAGGGTGACGATGGCCAGATAGTCGCCATGCATACGCAGCACCGGAAAGCCCAGCAACGCCCCGGCGAGGGCCGCCATCACCGCCCCCAGCGGCAGCATCGCCCAGAAGCCGAGTCCCAGGTACTGGTAGCCCAGCGCCAGGCCGTAGGCGCCGATGGCGTAAAACGCCACATAGCCCAGATCGAGCAGGCCCGCGAGGCCCACCACAATATTCAACCCCAGGCCAAGCAGAACGTAGATCAGCCCAAGAATGGCCACGGTCAGCAGATATTTTGTGGCGAGAAACGGAAAGACAATGGCCAGCCCCACCAGCAGCGGTATTATCCAGCGCAGCCGCGAGCGGTAGCCCGGCGGCCGGACGTACACCCCGTCATCCGCCCCCTCAAAGCGGGCAATAAAGGCTTTTCCCCTGTGGCTCTGCAGCAGCAGACTGAGCGCCAGCCTGCCGGCCATCACCACCGCCACCAGAATCGCCACCCGCGCAGGCGCGAGGGTAAAACCATACCCTTTGAGCACCACGCCGACGATCGGGCCAAAGACAATTAACGCGCAAAGGCCGGCCAGTACGCTGTCGATCAGCGCGTTTTGGATAGCCCGCGCAGGCTGGCGCGTAATTTCACCCATAAAGCCTCCTTAGACCTTGGCCACCAGCGGACGTCCCAGCAGCCCCTGCGGGCGAAAAATCAGGATCGCCACCAGCAGCGCAAAGGAAAAGACATCTTTGTAATCCGAATTCACCAGCCCGGCGAACTGGGCTTCGGCCACCCCAAGCAGCAGACCACCCAGCATCGCGCCAGGCAGCGAGCCGATCCCGCCCAGCACCGCGGCGGTGAAGGCTTTGATGCCGATAATAAATCCGATATAGAAGTCGAAGGTGCCGTAGTTCATGGTCACCAGCACGCCGGCCAGACCGGCCATCGCCGCGCCGATGACAAACACCAGGGAGATCACCCGGTCGGTATTGATGCCAAGGATCGCCGCCATGCGCCGGTCCTGCTGGGTGGCGCGGCAGATGCGCCCCAGCCGGGTATACTGAATAATCCAGGTCAGGATAAGCATCCCCACCAGCGCCGCGACGAGAATAAACACCTTGGTCCAGGTGATCTGCACCACCCCATCGCCCACCGTCATGCGCAACGCGCCGCTAAGCAGCGTCGGGATCCCCTGCTGGTTCGGCCCCTGGCTCAGCTGGACATAGTTCTGCAGGATCAGCGACATCCCGATAGCCGAGATCAGCGGCGCCAGCCGCGTCGAGTTGCGCAGCGGCCGGTAGGCGATGCGCTCGATCGCCCAGCCGTATACGCCGGTGACCACGATGGTGAACACCAGGGTGGCGAAAATCAGCAGCGGGAAGGAGTGGATCCCGAAGAAAGAGAGCAGCGCCAGGCCGATGGCGCACAGGTAGGCGGAGACCATATACACCTCGCCGTGGGCGAAGTTGATCATGCCGATGATCCCATACACCATGGTGTAGCCGATGGCGATTAAGCCGTACACTGCGCCCAGCGTCAGCCCATTGATCAGTTGTTGCAGAAAAAACGCCGTCATAGCCCCTCCAGCCGCCAAGCAGACGGCCGCCGGGTTCCGTTCCCGGTCAACCGCCGTCATGTGACAATTCGCAAGTCAAAAGGACAGAGCGTCCTCAGGTCGTGGCCGATCAGAGCTGGTGATATTTGCCCTTGTCGTCCCACTGATAGACCACGTAGTCGGACACCTTGAGGTCGCCTTTGCCATCCCAGGCTTTCTTGCCCATCACCGTCTCGACGTCGTGGCTCTTCAGCCAGTCGCTGGCTTTGGCGTTATCGGTACCGACGGCGTTCCAGGCCGCGGCGATAGCCTGAATGGAGGCGTAGGCGTAGAGGGTATAACCTTCCGGCTCAAAGCCGCTGGCGCGGAACTTCTCGATCACCGCTTTGCCGTCGGGGAGGGTGCGCGGATCCTGACCAAAGGTCATCAGCACGCCGTTGGTGAACTGCGGCCCGCCGGCGGCGGTGACCAGCTCCTCGGTGACGATACAGTCGCCGGAGAAGAATTTGGCCTGCACCCCCTGCTCGCGCATCTGGCGCACCAGCGGGCCCGCTTCAGGATGGCAGCCGCCAAAGTAGACCACGTCCGGCTTGAGGGCGCCGATCTTGGTCACCAGGGCGTTAAAGTCTTTTTCACCGCGGGAAAGGCCTTCGTACAACACTTCTTTGGTACCCCGCTTCGCCAGCGCCGCGCGGGTGGCATCGGCCAGCCCCTGACCATAGGTGTCTTTATCGTGGATGACGGCGATTTTCTTCGCCTTCAGCACGTCCAGCATATAGTTGGCGGCGATCGCCCCCTGCTGATCGTCACGACCACACATGCGGAAGAGATCTTTCATGCCGCGCTCGGTGATCTGCGGGTTGGTCGAGCCGGGGGTAATGGTCAGGATCCCGGCTTCGTCATATACCTCGGAGGCCGGCATCGTTGAGGAAGAGCAAAAGTGCCCCACCACGGCGGAGACTTTCGCTTCATCCACCAGCCGGTTGGCCACCGCCACCGCCTGCTTCGGTTCGCACGCGTCATCCCCCTGCACCAGCACAATCTTTTCGCCTTTGATGCCGCCGGCGGCATTGATATCGGCCACCGCCTGCGAGGCCCCCTTCCAGTACTGGGCGCCGTAGGTGGCGTTGGGGCCGGTAAAGGGCCCGGCGACGCCGATCTTCACGTCTGCCTGGGCGTAAAAGGCCATGCTCATACAACCTGCTATCACAACATGAAGCGTCATTGTTTTCAGTTTCAAAGACATTCGGATATTCCTCAGCGATGTAAAGCCTGGCGTCATGGAATGACGCAGAAAATATCACTTACCGTGTGGTGCCGACGTTGGCGCAGCGCCAGGACGGCCAGGGTGGAAGAAGCAAAAATCCCGCCAGGAAGGAGTGGAACACCGGAGAACAGTCGCCCCGGTCGGTACGCACGCGACGGCAACCCGTGCCGCATCCGGCAAGGGCGCATTCCCTTTCAGGTCAGGAGATCGGTTGCCATCACGTGGCGAGCCGGACAACGCGGTATCCGTACCGGCCCGTGAGCTAAACATAGATGCAGTTAGCGGTCGCTGCGCGCCAGCGTGGTGCAAAAATGCGAATATGATCAACAGTGGTGATTATTTTGTTGCGGTAATGTGAAGATGATAACAGGAGAGCCCGTTAAAGGCTCTCCTGTGACCCGGTGGCCGCTCAGAGTTGACTGGTGAACGTTCGGGAGATCACATCCTGCTGCTGTTCGCGGGTCAGCGCGTTAAAGCGGACCGCATAGCCGGAGACGCGGATCGTCAGATTCGGATACTGCTCCGGGTGTTCTATCGCATCGAGCAGCTTTTCCCGGTTCAGCACATTGACGTTGAGATGCTGTCCCCCCTCCACCGTCTCCTCGTGGTGGAAGTAGCCGTCCAGCAGGCCCACCAGGTTGTTTTCCTGCGCTGACGGGGCTTTGCCGAGCGCCGCCGGCACGATGGAGAAGGTATACGAGATGCCATCTTTGGCGTAGGTAAACGGCAGTTTCGCCACCGAGGTCAGCGACGCCACCGCCCCTTTCCGGTCGCGGCCATGCATCGGATTGGCCCCCGGAGCGAACGGCGTCCCCGCCCGACGTCCGTCCGGGGTGTTGCCGGTTTTCTGGCCGTATACCACGTTGGAGGTGATGGTCAGGATCGACTGGGTCGGCACCGCCTGACGCCAGGTGGGGAGCGCCTGAATTTTGCGCATAAAGCGCTCCACCAGGTCGCAGGCGATGGCATCGACCCGATCGTCGTTGTTGCCGTACTGCGGATAGTCGCCTTCAATGACAAAGTCCACCGCCAGCCCGTGGTGATCGCGCACCGGCTTCACCCGGGCGTACTTTATCGCCGACAACGAATCCGCCGCTACCGACAGGCCGGCGATGCCGCAGGCCATCGTGCGGTAGACGTCGCGGTCGTGCAGGGCCATCAGCGCCGCCTCGTAGCTGTACTTATCATGCATGCAATGGATGATGTTCAGCGCGCTGATGTACTGCACCGCCAGCCAGTCCATAAAGTGGTCGAGGCTGGCCATCACGGTGTCGTAGTCCAGCACCTCATCGCGCAACGGTGCGGTTTTCGGCCCCACCTGAATCTTCAGTTTCTCATCCACCCCGCCGTTAATCGCGTAGAGCAGCGTTTTGGCGAGATTGGCGCGGGCGCCGAAGAACTGCATCTGCTTGCCGATCACCATCGGGCTGACGCAGCAGGCGATGGCGTAGTCGTCGCTGTGAAAATCGCTGCGCATCAGATCGTCGTTCTCATACTGCAGCGACGAGGTGGCGATAGAGACCCGGGCGGCATATTTTTTAAACGCCGCCGGCAGCGCTTGCGACCAGAGCACGGTCAGGTTCGGCTCCGGCGCCGGGCCCATGGTATGCAGAGTATGCAGATAGCGGAAGGTGGTTTTGCTGACCAGGGTGCGACCATCCAGCCCCATGCCGCCCAGCACCTCCGTCGCCCAGATGGGATCCCCGGAGAACAGCGAATCAAATTCCGGGGTGCGCAGGAAACGCACCATGCGGATCTTCATGATGAAGTGGTCAATGAGCTCCTGGGCCTGCTCCTCATTTAATAAACCGGCGCGCAGATCGCGTTCGATATAGATGTCGAGGAAGGTGGCCGTGCGCCCCAGCGACATGGCGCCGCCGTTCTGCGACTTCACCGCCGCCAGGTAGGCGAAGTAGAGCCACTGCACCGCCTCCCGGGCAGTGCGCGCCGGGTGGGCGATATCGCAGCCGTAGCGGGCCGCCATCTCCTGCATCTGCAGCAGCGCGCGCCGCTGTTCGGCCAGCTCTTCGCGCAGGCGCAGGGTGGCCTCCAGCGCCTCGCCGCGCTCAAGGGCCGGCTGCAGGTCGGCAAACTGCAGCTCACGTTCGCGGACCAGGTAGCGAATGCCGTACAGCGCCACGCGGCGGTAATCGCCGATGATCCGTCCGCGGCCATAGCCGTCCGGTAGCCCGGTCAGCACCCCGGATTTGCGGCAGCGCAGCATATCCGGGGAATAGACGTCAAAAACGCCCTGATTGTGGGTCTTACGCAGCGCCGTAAACTGATACTCAAAGTCAGGATCCATTTCGCGACCATAGGCCTCGAAGGCGCTTTTGATCATCTTGATGCCGCCAAAAGGATGCAGGGCGCGCTTCAGCGGCTGGTCCGTTTGCAGGCCGACGATCTTTTCCAGCGGCTGGTTGATATAGCCCGCCGCGTGGGCGGTGATGGAGGTGGCGACATTGGTGTCGAAATCCACCGGCGCATGGGTGGCGTTCTCGACGCGGATCCCGGCCATCACCTGCTCCCAGAGGGCGGTGGTCGCTGGCGTCGCGTCGGCGAGGAAAGACTCATCGCCCTCGTAAGGGGTGTAGTTATGCTGAATAAAGTCGCGAACGTCGATCTGCGTTTGCCACGCCGTACCGCGAAAGCCCAGCCAGGCGTCGGCGTATCGTACATCCTGGGTATCGATATCTACTTTCATGAACATCGTCTCTCTACAGAATAAAAAGTCAGGCCAGCGCCGCCGCGGTGTGGATCCGGCCTAAGCGGATCGCATCGAGGGCAATCATGCGCTCTTCATTGGTAGGAATAACCGCGCAGCGCACCCGGCTGCCGTCGGCGGAGATCAGGCGCTCGCCGGCCGAATTGGGCTGCTGATTGCGGGCGGCGTCCATCGCAAGGCCAAAGACCGTCAGCCGCTCGCTCACCAGCCGACGGATCAGCACCGAGTTCTCGCCAATCCCGCCGGTGAAAATAATGCCGTCGAGACGCTGCAGCGCCGCGGCGTGGCCGGCAATATGGCGGGCGATACGATGGACAAAGGTTTTAATCGCCAGGCGGGCGCGGGCATGGCCCTCATGCCACGCCTGCTCCAGCACCCGCAGGTCGGAGGAAAGACCGGAGATCCCCAGCAGGCCGGAGGCGGTGTTGGCCACCCGCTCCAGGTCGCTGAGGGTCTGCCGGGTTTCCCCGGCAATCCACGCCATGGCGCCGAAGTCGACATCGCCGCTGCGGGTGCCCATCATCAGCCCCTCCAGCGGCGTCATCCCCATCGAGGTGTCCACGCTGCGGCCGTTACGCACCGCGCAGATCGAGGCGCCATTGCCCAGGTGGGCGATCACCAGGCCGCTCTCCTGCTCCGGCAACCCGAGCAGCGCCAGGGCGCGCTGGGACACATAGCGGTGCGAGGTGCCGTGGAAACCGTAGCGGCGTACCCCGAGATTCTGGTAATACTCCCACGGCAGACCATAGAGAAAAGCTTCCGGGGCCAGGGTCTGGTGAAAGCTGGTATCAAAGACCGCCACCTGCATCACCTCCGGGAACAGCCGCTGCGCCGAGGCGATGCCGCTGAGACTGGCGTAGTTATGCAGCGGGGCCAGGGACGATACCTGGCGAATGTTATTGATAACCTCCTCGCTAATAATGACCGACTCGGTGAACAGGTCGCCGCCGTGGGCGACGCGGTGGCCAATCAGGGCCACGCTGTGGATGAGGTCGCGTTGGGCTAATGCTCCGGCGATCGCCTGCAGGGCGCCTTCGTAGCCGCGCTGCGCCAGCGCCACCGGCTCGCCGCCGTTGAGCGAGAGAGACGCCCGTTCCGCGTTGATGCCCTCGGCCACGCCGTTGAGCAGGCAGTCGCAGCTTGCGGCGTCCAGGACGGAAAATTTGATCGACGACGAGCCGCAGTTAATCACCAGTACTACCGGAAATTCAGTCATGTTGTACTCCGCGTGGCCTGAGCCGGATTAGAACAGTTTGTAAGCAATGTTGAGGATGGTCAGCAGACCGATAGCGGTCACAAAGAGGTTGTCGAGACGGCCACGGTATTTGGCCAGCGAAGGCGCTTTACGAATGGCGTACATCGGCAGCAAGCACAGCAGCGAGGCGATAATCGGCGCGCCCATGGCCTCAATCAGGTCGAGGATATTGGGGTTGGCATACGCCACCACCCAGGTCGATCCCATGATGAACACCATGCTCAGGGTATTGAGCTTGCCGCTGGAGACCCGGGTTTTATCCCCTTTATAGCCGAAGCGCAGGATCAGACCGTTCAGCCCCTCGAGCGTGCCGAGATAGTGGCCGAAAAACGATTTGAAGATGGCCACCAGGGCGATGATCGACGCGCCATACTCCAGCAGGGTGGCAAAGGTGGATTTGGTGCCCGACATCGAGGCAAAGTGGTTCGCCAGATAGGAGAGCACCGGGATATTCTGCGCCTTGGCGTCCGCCATGTTCTGCGGTGAGAGGGTAAACAGGCAGCTGAAGGCGAAGAACATCACCACCGCCACCATCAGCATGCTGGCCCGGGAGATGATCTGGGAGCATTTGCGTTCGGTATACTCGCGGCCAAACTGCGCTTCATACTCTTCGCGTTTGGAGACCACAAACGAGGAGACGATCGGCGAGAAGTTGAAGGAGAACACCATGATGGAGATGCCCAGCCATACCGTCACCAGAATGCCGTCGTGACCGGTTAAGGCGATATCGCTGAGGTTGACCTGGTCAATCACCGCGCTATTCCAGTAGGGGATCAGGGACAGGGAGATCACCACCAGGCTGGCGATAAACGGCCACACCAGATAGCTCATCACCTTGACCATCAGGTCTTTACCAAACCAGATGACAAACGCCATCAGCAGCAGCAGGAGCAGCGCCACCACCCCGCGGTTGAGAGCCGGCATCTGCAGCTGGTTCTCCCAGAAAGTCATAAAGGTATTGGTGATCGTGACGCCATAAATCCACAGCAGTGGGCAGATGGCGAAGAAGTACAGAAAGGTGATCACCACCCCGCCGGTTTTGCCAAAATGCTCTTCCACCGTTTCGGTGATATTGCCGGAGGGGTTAGCCCCCGACAGGCATAGCCGGGCCAGCGCCCGATGGCAATAAAAGGCGATGGGATAGGCCAGCACCAGCATCACCAGGATCGGGATCAGCCCGCCGAAGCCGGCGCGGATCGGGAAAAACAGCACCCCGGCGCCGATAGCGGTGCCAAACAGGCCCAGGGTCCAGGTGGTGTCAGATTTACGCCAGGACGAAAGGCTTGTCTGGCTGGATGCAATGCTCTCAGTCGTACTCATATCCTGTCCTCACTTATGTATTGAATTAAGCGTCAACAAAACCGGTAATTTGCGATACCCGGGAGAGATCGATATTGCCCCCGGAAATCAGGCTGACCGTTTTGCGGTTCTGGATATAGCTGTCGAGTTTGCCGCTTAATAACGCGGCGCAGGCTAACGCCCCGGCCCCTTCGGTGATCACTTTATTGCGCTGAATTAAGGCGACCATGCTCTGGCGAATGTCATCCTCACTCACCAGGACGATGTCATCCACCAGCTGGCGGGCGATTTCATAGGTCAGTTTCCCCGGGCGGGCGACGTCGCAACCATCGGCTAAGGTGCCGGCGTGGCGATGGCTGGTGATTTCCCCGGCATACCAGGAGGCGGCCATGCCGTGAACATTCTCCGACTGCACGCCGATAATGCGGATTGTCGGGTTAATGGATTTAATCGCAATCGCGATACCGGCAATTAAGCCGCCGCCGCCAATGGGCACGATGACATTATCCACGTCATACAGATCTTCTAATATTTCGAGTCCAATCGTCCCCTGCCCGGCGATAACCTGCGGGTCGTCATAGGGGGGAATAAAAATGCGGCCCTCAAGTTCAACAATATCGCTGGCTTTGGCGAGGGTATCGTTAAAGTTATCGCCATGTAGCACCACTTCCGCCGAATAATCACAGGTGGCGGCAACTTTCGATTTCGGCGCCCCTTTCGGCATCACCACTTTCCCGTCAATGCCGAGCATGGCGCAGGAGAGCGAGACGCCCTGGGCGTGGTTGCCCGCTGAGCAGGCCACCACCCCTTTGCGTTTTTCCGCCACGGTTAAACCGCACAGTTTATTAAAGGCGCCGCGAATTTTAAATGAACCCGTGCGCTGCATATTTTCGAATTTAAGAAATATTTCGCCCTGGCAGCGCTCGCTAAAATAATTCGAACGGGGCATACCTGTTTTATATATTTTTCCCGCGAGGCGTTGTTTCGCTTCGAGAATATCGTCAATAGATACCGGAAGATCGTAGGTAATATGCATTATGGCCTCTGTATCTTAATATAAAGTCAATGACCGGGCGTCATCCTGCTGATAACAGCGAGGACGTGTGTTGGATTATTTAACGACTTTCAGTTACGCAATAATTTGTAAAGGCTGCCAGTGGCGGTTGCCCTGCCCCGAGGAATAGTGTTTCGCCATCTCCACCAGCGACGCCGCGGCGGTTTTTAACCGGTAATTTTTCGACCATACCGCCGCATAGCGCGCCACCGGCAAGGCCTCTTTAATGGGGATGGTGACAAACTGGCTCGAGCCAAACGGCGTGGTCATGTCGCAGGGGATCACCGTCAGAAAATCGGCATTGAGCACCAGGTTATAGATCGTCACCACCGAATCGGTATTAACGATATTTTCACGGCGGATACCGCTGCGCTGCAGGGTGGTCAGCAGTTCGCTGTAGTAGCCCATATTGGTCTCCGGCAGCACCCACTGCTCGTGCTGGAGCGAGGCCAGGCGGACGGTGCCGTTGCCGATCCGCGCCCGGTTCGCCACCAGCACAAACTCAGACTCAAACAGCGGCTCGACGTGCAGGTCCTGCAGTTTCATCTCATCGCTCAGCGTCCCGATGGCGAAGTCGAGGCGCCCGTCGCGGATTGCCGGCAAAAAGGCGGAGAGCTGCGCCTCATACATCGAGACCCGCGCCTTGGGGAAAGTCATTTTAAACTGATGCACCATCTCCGACATAAAGGTAAACCCGACCAGCGAAGGGAAACCAAAGGAGACATCCACCACCGCGCTGTTGGTCAGAGCATTCATTTCATTGACCATATTTTTCATTTCACGGGTGATCGCTTCTGACCAGTTGAGAAATACCTGCCCGGCCTCGGTGAGCGAGACGCCGGTATTTCGCCGGACGATTAATTCGCTGCCAAAATAACTCTCCATGTCGCCAATAATTTTACTGACCGCCGGCTGAGTGAGTCCTAACGCTTTTGCTCCGGCCCCGATTGACCCGCTGCGGATCACTTCCTGGAAAACTACCAGATGCTGTGTTTTAGGCAGAGAAAAAGTATTCATCGCGTCTCACTTTCATTCCTTTGTTGACGGCGGAAAGTGTAACAAATCGCAATTGCCGGGTTATGTGAGAGCTCTCACAAAGGCTCCGCCGCGGCGGATAAGCAGGATCCACGAGCCAGAATAAGCAAATTAAAATCAATACATTACAAGCATCATGAACGCTATTTGCGCGCCTTTTGCCGTGGCCGAATGCGGGGATAAAAATAATTGATGGCGATAACATCGACGGCGAAATGGCGATAAAAAATACGTCTTTTGTACGCTATTCGACCCGCGCTATCAGGGTGAGAAGAAAGCCGAAAATTAAATTAATGCTGTAAAGAATAAAAAGCAGACGTAATAAACGCCATTATTTAACGACAAGCCGGTCGGGCATCACATTTTATCCCCGGCGGTTGGGGAAAATGCACGGTCATTATTTACACCAAAGAAACATTAAATTCACAATTTTTCTTTTGGGTCGCGATAGGCAGCGATCTTTTTTCCGCCATAGCGCAGTTGGTCATACTTTGATTAAAATCAACCCTGGTAATTTATCTTTTACGACGGCCATTGGAGAGTCATTTGTGTTGCCGATCACAAATCCATAAAACAACGACCCGGCCTATCGTGAAGAGATGATCCCGCGGCTGCGCCAGCAGCTTAACGAGCAGCTGATGAGCGACCAGCTGGCTGTCGACCTGCTCTCTTCCTATCTGCGAATGGATCTCAGCGCCCAGCCGTGGGACCAGCCGCTATAGCCCGCCCCGGCGCAGATCGCTGGCCCGGGCATTTCGCCTATAGCTGGCTGACCCCCAGCGCCGCGGCCTCATCCCGCCACGCCAGCAGCGGCGCATAGGCCTCCCGCGACATATCGCTATAGCCGCAGATCAGCAAGGCGTCGCACAGGGAACGATAGCGATCATCGCTTACCAGCTGCTGGAGCGCCTCGCGCAGGCTATTCAGCGTTGCCGCCGGGGTGGCGCCGGCGGTGATCAGCGGCAGCCCTGGCGCGGCCGGGCTCCAGCCGATCGCCACCAGGCCAGCCAGAGCCTGCGGCTGATAGCGCTGCAGCAGCGCGTAGGTCACGCAGTCGATGGCGGCGATATCGGCGTTTTCCTGCTGCAGTTCGCGCAGCGACTGCCGATGGCTGCCGCTGAACATCACCGCTGAAAAAAAACGCCCCTCCCGGGAGAGCGGCGCGACCATTTTAAGCAGTACGTTGTAGCCGGACTGCGAGTGCTCGGCATTGCACACCGCCCGACGGCCCAAAAAGTCCCCCAGCATCCGGTGGCTATCCGCTTCGCGGACCACCAGCAGGCTGCGATAGCGGCGCCCTTCGCAACCGGGCGCAGCGTAGTGGAAGCAGCCCACCGTCTGCACCTCCGGCAATTGGGTCACCAGCGGGTAGCCACAGGTCTGGCTCAGCAACAGCGTCGGCTGGCGCCAGTGAGCCAGCAGATCCCCGGGGTCAGCCGCCGGAGGGTCCCCCGCCACCATCACGCCGCGTTCGTCCAGCAGCGACTGCACCGCCTGCCACAGGGCCTGGGTCTGTTGACGGTGGATGGCATACATCGGAAAGGTCATGCGTTCAGCCATGTTCTCCTCCCGCCTGCGCCTGCTCGCCAAAGCCCGGATGGGCGTTCACCGCCACCGCCCGGCGGCTAAAATGGCGTCGCCACTCGCCGTACCCGCGCACCAGGAACCCCTGATTACGCTGCAGATACGCCGCCTGGCGATGCAGATACAGTTGACGTAAAGCGTACCAGGGGACCCCTGGCAGATCATGATGCACCGCATGGTAGTTGAGATTGAGGAACAGCGCCCGCCAGGGGAGCCCGGCCTCGTTGATCACCGAGCGGGCCAGCGGGTCATCCGCGGCGCGGTGTTCGAGAAAAGAGCGTACTTTGGTCAGGGCCAGCGCCGGGTAGCTCACCGCCAGCACAAACCACAGCGGAGAAAAACCCTGCGCCGCCATCCAGGTCAGCAGGCCCGTCAGCAGCAACAGATGCAGACTCCACATGGCGATAGCGCGGCGGTCGCCCTCGTGGAAAGCCCACAGCGCGCTGTTCAGGGTGTGAATAATATCCATCATCGGCGCCAGCAGCAGACGCCCCCAGAAGGTGTTGCGCAGGTGGATAAGGCGGCGCTGCCAGGCTGAGAAGCGCTGCCAGCTTTCCGCCGTTACGTAGTACGATTCGGGGTCATCCTCAGGGTGCGTCAGCAGATGGTTGCGATGGTGCGCCAGGTGGCTGTCGCGGTAGACGCCATAGGGATACCAGACCGCCAGCGGCAGCGTCCCCAACAGCTGGTTAAACCATGCCAGCCGGGTGGGATGCCCATGGATCAGCTCATGCTGTAAGGACATATACCAGGCGGTAAACCAGATCAACAGCAGCGTGGCCGGAAACAGTCCCAGCGTCCGCCAGCCCGCCACGCAGGCAAACCAGCCGCCGTAAACCGTCACAATCAGCAGCCAGGTCGGCAGCTCGCTGCGCCACAGCCAGCCGCGCGCCAGCTGGCTGATCAGGATGCGCTGTTGGTCATCCACATAGACAGCCGTCTTCTTTTCCGTCACTTCCGATACCTTGCCGTGTTGCCTCATTCCCACCGAAGATGTGAGATAACACGTTAAATAACAAAGTATTTAATTGACTTAGCTTTGCCAAAAAGCGCGTTTGTGTTCAACAGGGCAAAGAGAATACCGTCCATGGCGCAACAGGTTGGCGGTGTTTAAACCGGTCCATCGCCCGGCGGCGCTGCGCTTGCCGGGCCTACGGGATAACCCCTCCCCGGGCCATCCAGGCCGGTGCAGGCGCAGCGCCGCCGGACAAGAACAGCGGCGTAGCTTTTGTGCCGGGCGGCGGCGACGCCTTGCCCGGCCTACGATCCGTGCGGCCTGTCGTTAATTTATTTACCGCTGTTGCTGAAATTTTACCGCCAGGTCTAGGATACTTAAGAACTCCAGCGCCTTACCCGCCTTCTCGCCGACGATACCGGCGGAGCGTCACAGCGACTACTCCTCTTCCCGCTCCGCTGGCGTCCAGGTCGGCAGAGTCTGGAAGGTGTGCAACAGCCCTTCGGACCACGCCTTGCGAATGCGGTTGAAGTAGGGATCGCTGTCGGTGATGCGATGCTGCCCGGCACTGCTGAAGCTGCCGCTGCGGTAGAGCAGCGTATCCAGCGGCAGGCCGACGGACAGATTACTGCGCAGCGTCGAATCAATGGAGATCAACGCGCAGCACATCGCCTGCTCCAGCGGCGTGTCGATGGTCAGCACCCGATCGATGATCGGTTTGCCGTATTTGCTTTCGCCAATCTGGAAATAAGGCGTGTCGCGGGTGGCTTCAATAAAGTTGCCCTCCGGATAAATATGGAACAGACGATGGGTTTCGCCGGCGATCTGGCCGCCAAGCAGCAGGTTGCAGTTGAAGTTGGTGTTACTGCAGGTCTGCTGGTTGCTGCTGTCGCGCTGGATCACCTCCAGCAGCGTTTTACCGATCAGCATCGCGGCGTCGTAGAGGGAAGTGACCTGCATCAGATTCGGCTCCTGCTGGGTACGGATGCGCGCGCTGAGCAGGCTTATCACGCTCTGGGTGGTGGCCAGATTGCCGGCGGATTGCAGCACCAGCACCCGTTCCCCCTCCTGATGGAAAACGTGCAGCTTTTTAAAAGTGGCAATATGGTCGACGCCCGCATTGGTGCGGGAGTCGGAAGCAAACACCAGTCCATCCGCCAGGCACATGGCCACACAGTAGGTCATTGCGGTTATTCCCGTATTATTGCTGCTGCGCCTGCTGGCTGTGTTCGCGCACTTCAGCGTTAGTTAACATAATCTCCCCGCCGCCGCCCAGCCGGGTGCCCCGTACCGGGCAGGCGTCGAGATAATCCAGCCCGGTCGCCAGCCGTAAATGCTGATTCAGGCGACGGGTATTATTGGTGATATCAAACGACAGCCAGCGGCCGTCGAGCCAGACTTCCGCCCAGGCATGCATCGCCACATGCTGGGCGTTATCGCTGTAGACATAGCCGCTGACGTAGCGCGCCGGGATCTCCAGCGCGCGGCAGCAGGCGAGAAAAACATGGGTATGATCCTGGCACACCCCCTTCGCGCGGGCGAAGGCGTCGGCGGCGGAGTCCTGCACCTGGGTCGCGCCGGGGGAGTATGGCATTCTTAACAGCAGATCCGCCATCAGTTGATTCAGACTCTCTTCCGCCGCATCGGGACGATAGAGGCGCTGGGCAAACTCACGGATCGCCGTATCGGCGCGGGTTAGCGGCGTACAGCGCAGAAAAACCAGCGGCGACAGCAGCTCGGCCTCTTCATCACGCGTCTCCTCCCCTTCGTCGGCGATATCGACAATCCCGCTGGCGCGGATGGTGATCTCCTTGTGCGGGTTATCCAGCGTCAGCACATGCAGCACATTGCCCCAGCCGTCGGTAGTGGTCACCGCCGCGCCGTCCGGCAGGGTCAGCGTCCAGGCGGTGATCGTCTGCCGGCCGGTACTGCGTGGCGTCAGGCGCAGATACTGGGTGGAAAACTTCACTTCTTCATCGTAGCCATAGCGGGTGAGATGATCGATGACCAGTTTCATAAGGCCTCCAGGTAGGTTTGTCTGATGCTGTCGGACAGCGCGTTAATTCTCGCCAGCAGCCCGTTAAGGGTGGTCTGCAGGTCCGCCTGCGCCAGGTCGTCACGGGTGCTGAAGCGCAGGTCAACGTTGAGCTGATGGGCGAGGCGCAACGGTTGATAGGAGCGATCGTTGGCGATCTTCTCCAGTTCGCCCACCAGGTCGGCAATGCTGGCGCGCAGCGAACGCGGAATATCGTTGCGCAGGATCAGCAGCTCCATCACCGTTTCGCGACTGACCGGCTGGCGGTAGAGGCTGTTGTAGGCTTCGCGGGCGCTGACCGCATTGAGCAGGGTATCCAGCCGGTAGTATTCCCGCACCGGGTCCGGATCGTTGGTCAGCTGTTGATCCTTAATCAGCAGCAGCTGGGTGGTGGCGAAGGCGCGCTCAATCAGGGTGCCGATACCGATAAAGCTCAGGGCGTCGTTGCGCAGCAGCGTGCCTATCACCGCTCCGCGAAACAGATGCACCCGCTCTTTCACCCACTCAAAAAAGCCGTCGCTCCCCAGCTCGCCCAGCCCCTGCTGGCGCAGGCTTCGCAGCTCAATGCGGGTGGCATTGATGCTCTCCCACACTTCGGCCGACAGACTGCCGCGCACGGCGTGCGCATTGTTCCACGCCATCTCCACGCAGCTGTAAATACTGCAGGGGTTGTTGCCATCAAGGGCAAAAAAGTTGAGCAGATTGCTCATGGTAAAGCGGGCATGGCGCGCCTGAAACAACTCGTGGGTCATCGACAAATTCAGCGGTAGCGCCAGATCCCGCGACTGCTGGCTGTGGCGGGGGATCATTGATAATTTCCAGGTCACGTCCAGCACCCGGGCGTAGCTCTCCGCCCGCTCGAGATAGCGGGCCATCCAGAACAGTTCACTCGCCGTACGACTTAGCATGATGCGTCATCCTCCATCACCCAGGTATCCTTGGTTCCGCCGCCCTGCGACGAGTTGACCACCAGCGACCCTTCGGTGAGGGCCACGCGGGTCAGGCCGCCGGGCACCAGCCGCATCTCCTGCCCGGACAGCACGTAGGGCCGTAAATCGATATGTCGCGGCGACAGACCTTCCTCAACGAAGGTGGGGCAGGTCGACAGCGCAAGGGTGTCCTGGGCGATATAGTTGGCCGGATTGGCCAGCAGGCGCTGGCGGAAGGCCTCTCGCTCCTCTTTGGTGGAACGCGGGCCGACCAGCATGCCGTAGCCCCCGGCGCCATGGACCTCCTTGACCACCATCAGCTCGAGATTGCTCAGCACGTAGCGCAGGTCCTCCGCTTTCCGGCACTGCCAGGTGGGGATATTGCTGAGGATCGGCTGTTCGCCGAGGTAAAAGCGGATCATCTCCGGGACGTACGGATAGATCGATTTGTCGTCAGCCACCCCGGTGCCGATGGCGTTGGCCAGCACTACGCCGCCGGCGCGATAGACGGACAGCAGCCCCGGGACGCCGAGCATCGAATCGGCGCGGAAGGCCAGCGGGTCGAGCCAGGCGTCGTCGATGCGGCGATAAATCACATCCACCCGCCGCGGCCCCTCGGTGGTGCGCATATACACCGCGCCGTTTTTAATAAACAGATCGGCGCTCTCCACCAGCTCGACCCCCATCTGCTGCGCCAGGAAGCTGTGCTCGAAGTAGGCGCTGTTGAAGCGACCCGGGGTCATCACCACGACGCAGGGATCATCCACCAGCGAGCTTTCGCGCAGGGTCTGCAGGAGGTAGCTTGGGTAGCGCTCCACCGGCGCAATGTGATGCTGCTCGAACATCTCCGGATAGAGGCGCATCGTCATCTTACGGTTTTCGAGCATGTAGGAGACGCCGGACGGCGTGCGCAGATTATCCTCCAGCACGTAGTACTGACCGTCGTTATTGCGCACCATATCGACGCCGGTGATATGGGCATAGGTGTTGTTTGGCAGGTTGATGCCCTGCATGCACGGCTGATACTGCTCGTTGGCCAGCACCTGCTCGGCCGGGATCAGCCCTGCGCGCAGGATATTCTGCTCATGATAGATGTCATAGAGGAAGGCGTTCAGCGCTTTCACCCGCTGGCGTATGCCGCGGTCAATGCGCTGCCACTCCCCGGCGGGTATGATCCGCGGCACGCTATCAAACGGGATCAGCCGCTCGGTTCCCTCATCCTCGCCATACACGTTAAAGGTGATGCCGATACGGTGAAAAAGCAGTTCCGCTTGCGCTTTTTTCTGCCGGATAGAGAATTGATCGGTGTTGCGAAACCATTGCCACCAGGCATTATAGTGCGGCCGCTGTTCACCCTGCGCGGTCAGCATCTCGTCATAATAATGCCCGTCAGGTAGCGTAATTTTAATCATGGCTATCCCCTCCGGTTGTACTCACTTTGTGGTAATCCCGCTAAGAGATAAGCATTAATTATGCCAGGTCCTCTGCCGCCGCGGCGTTGTGCAAATCGGTTCAGCCCCGCCGTCTGGTTGTGCAAAAAAATCGCCAAAACAGCCGCCCGCGCCCGGCGGCGGCTGCACCGTCGTGAGGCAGGGCGACGTTTTTTGCGCCATCGTGGACGCCAGCGCCCTCAGCCAGGCGGCCCAGCCCGCGGCGGTCTCAGGAGACCTGGCAGGTAAATCCTCTGTTTTCACGCAAAATGTTACCCCTGACACGCGCAGCGGCAGATATTCGTCTAAGGTTTTTGGATGGCCAAACGTCGTGGCCCGCAGTCGATAATGATAAGGAGAACTCCCCATGACGAGTACTGATGCACGTCGTCCCGCTGCTTTGCCCTGTTCCCTGCGCCTGGCGATCGGCGGCGCTCTGATCGCCCTGATGAGCCTGAACGCTCAGGCGGAAGACGGCAAAACCGCGCCGCCCCCCTCGCCGGATATTCTGCTGGGCCCGCTGTTCAATGATGTCCAGAGCGCGAAGCTGTTTGCCGATCAGAAAACCTTCGCCGACGCTATCCCTAACAGCGATCCGCTGATGATCCTTGCCGATTACCGGATGCAAAAAAACCAGGCCAGCTTCGACCTGCGCCACTTCGTCGAACTGAACTTCACGCTGCCGAAAGAGAACGACACCTATGTGCCGCCCAAAGGGCAAACTCTGCGTCAACATATCGATGGCCTGTGGCCGGTCCTGACCCGCAGCACCGTCGAGGTGGAAAAATGGGACTCGCTGCTGCCGCTGCCTAAGCCCTACGTGGTGCCCGGAGGACGTTTCCGCGAAGTCTATTACTGGGACAGCTATTTCACCATGCTGGGTCTTGCCGAAAGCGGTCACTGGGATAAAGTCGAGGATATGGTCGCCAACTTCGCCGCAGAAATTGACGCCTGGGGCCATATCCCCAACGGCAACCGCACCTATTATCTCAGCCGTTCGCAGCCCCCCTTCTTCTCCTTTATGGTGAGCCTGCTGGCGACGCACGATGGCGACCAGGTGCTGAAAACCTACCAGCCGCAGCTGGAGAAAGAGTATCGCTACTGGATGGCCGGAGCGGACGCGCTGGCTCCCGGCAGCGCCGACAAACGGGCGGTGCGGATGGCGGACGGCGCGCTGCTCAACCGCTACTGGGACGATAACGACACCCCGCGTCCCGAGTCCTGGCTTGACGACGTCAAAACCGCCAAAAGCAACCCGAATCGTCCGGCAACCGAGATCTATCGCGACCTGCGCTCCGCCGCCGCCTCCGGCTGGGATTTCAGCTCCCGCTGGATGGACAATCCGCAGCAGCTCGCCACCATTCGCACCACCTCGATTGTCCCGGTCGATCTCAATGCCCTGATGTTCCATCTGGAGAAAACCCTCGCCCGCGCCAGCAAGGCATCCGGGGACAGCGCTGGCGCTACGCAGTACGATGCGCTGGCTAACGCCCGCCAGCAGGCCATCGAGAAATACCTGTGGAATGATAAAGAGGGATGGTACGCCGACTACGATCTGAAAACCCACAAGGTGCGCAATCAGCTGACCGCGGCGGCGCTGTTCCCGCTGTACGTCAATGCCGCGTCACGCGAGCGGGCGACGAAAGTGGCCGCCGCCGCCGAGTCGCGCCTGCTTAAACCCGGCGGGCTGACCACCACCACCGTCAACAGCGGCCAGCAGTGGGACGCCCCCAACGGCTGGGCGCCGCTGCAGTGGGTGGCGGTCGAGGGGCTGCAAAACTATGGCCAGCAGAAGATCGCCATGGAGGTCACCTGGCGCTTCCTGACCAACGTGCAGCATACCTATGACAGTAAGCAAAAGCTGGTGGAGAAGTATGACGTGAGCTCGACCGGCACCGGCGGCGGCGGCGGGGAATATCCGCTGCAGGACGGCTTTGGCTGGACCAACGGCGTCACCCTGAAGATGTTGGATCTGATCTGCCCGCAGGAGAAACCCTGCGATGCGCTGCCCGCTACCCGTCCGGCGACAACCCCTTCACCGCAGGACAAACCTGTTGCGGCGCCCGCGGCTAACGACCCCGCCCCTGCGGAACCGCAAAAGACCGGCTCCTGACGCTTTGCCGCCCCCTACCAAAATCGGTAGGGGGAAGCGGTCTCCCTGGTACTACCGTCCCGTGCAGACCCATTCTGCGGCTCCCGGGGAAAACTTCCCCACCCCCTCGCGTTGAACAGGTCACCTTTTCGCTTGATCGCACAAATACAAACAATAATAATTCGCATTACTTTTTAACGAATAATGACAGATTCGTTTTTCACGCGGCGGCGTACAGGAGTACCAGACCGCGTTGGTTCAGGATGATCTTATGAACGTGGCTATTTCTCGAAAACGCCCGGGGCTGCTGTATGCCCTTGCGGTCACACTCCCCTTCACCGCGCAAGCCGAAGAGACGGTGGTGGTCACTGCCACCCCGCCGGCGTCCGCCAGCGCGCCGACGGAGGGCTACAGCGCCAGCACCTCGCTCGGGGCGACGAAAACCGACCAGCCGTTAATCACTACCGCCCAGTCGGTGTCGGTGGTCACCCGCCAGCAGATGGCGGATCAGGGGGCGAATACCATCAGCCAGGCGCTGGAATATACCCCGGGGGTCTACTCCAGCTTCGGCGGCGGCGCCACCCGGTTCGACGCCATCTCCCTGCGCGGCTACCACGGCGGCGACGTCGATAACCTGTTCCTCGACGGCATGCGCCTGATGAGCGACGGCGGCAGCCATAACGTATTGCAAATCGACCCGTGGTTTATCGAACGCGTGGATGTGATCCGCGGCCCCTCCTCCGCGCTCTACGGGCAGAGCGTGCCGGGCGGCGTGGTCAACCTGACTTCCAAACGTCCGCAGTTCAGTCAGCAGGGCCACATCCGCCTGACCGGCGGCACGCAAAATACCAAAGGCGCGGCCTTCGATTACACCGACGCCATCAATGACCAGTGGGCATGGCGGCTGATCGGGATGACCCGCAGCAGCGACACGCAGTATGACCATACCCGCGAAGAGCGCTACGCGATTTCGCCTTCCCTGCTGTGGCAGCCGGACAGCGACACCTCGCTGCTGCTGCGCGCCTATCTGCAAAAAGATCCTTCCGGCGGCTACCACGGCTCTTTGCCGCTGGACGGCACCCGCTACGCGCACAATGGCCGTAAGCTCTCCCCCAGCACCAACGAAGGCGATCCGGGAGATGGCTATCAGCGCCGCCAGCAGATCTACAGCTATGAGTTTGACCACCAGTTCACCGACGTCTGGTCGGTCTATTCCGCCGGGAGCTACACCCATACCAACGTCTCCCTCGATCAGGTCTACCAGGTCGGCTGGATAGATGACAGCGACATGCTGGCCCGCGGCTACAGCGGTTCGCGCGGTTCGCTGGACGGCTGGTCAACCGATAACCGCCTGCGCGCCGATTTCAATACAGGCGACCTGGCGCACACCCTGATCCTCGGCGCCGAATATCATCGCTTCCGTAACGACCTGTGGACCGGCGCCGGCGGCGCGGCGCCCCTTAACCCGTTTAGCGGCTATACCGCGCAGACCGGACATACCGTTACCTACAGCGACGACAATAATCGCCGCTATTACCAGACCGGGCTGTATCTGCAGGATGAGATGGTCTGGAACCGCTGGCATGTGGATGTTTCCGCCCGCTACGACCGCATCGTTTCCCAGCAGGTCAGCGATACCCAGGGGACCTCAAACCGCCGTTCAGACGACCATATCAGCGGCCGCGCCTCGCTGTTGTACGCCCTGGACAACGGTCTGTCGCCCTACCTGAGCTACAGCCAGGCGATCACCCCGGCGATGCTGCCGGGCGCGGACGGCAAACCGTTGAAACCGACCACCGCCGAACAGGTTGAAGCCGGCCTGAAGTTCCAGCCGCCGGGCAGCAGCGATCTCTATAGCATCGCGATTTACGACCTGACGCAAAAGGATGTCGCCACTCGCGACCCGAACATCGCCACCGCCACCTATATTCCGGCGGGTAAGGTCCATTCCCAGGGCGTTGAGCTGGAAGCGCACCACCAGATCACCCCGCAGCTGAGTACTATCGCCTCGTATACCTGGAATCGTCTGCGTTTCCAGGACACCAAAGACGGGACCGACAATAACACGCCGCAGCTGACCCCGGATCAGATGGCCTCCTTCTGGGCGCGCTATCAGTTCCCGGCGGGGATCTCCGTTGGCGCCGGCGTCCGCTACATCGGTAAACAGTGGGCGGATGATGCCAACACCGCGCGGCTGCCGTCGGTCACGCTGATGGACGCCATGATGCGGGCCGACCTCGGCGTCTGGTCGCCAACGCTGAAAGGCGCTTATGTGCAGGTTAACGCCAACAATATCGGCGACCGCGAGTATATTTCCGGCTGCTATGGCACCAGCAACTGTTACTGGGGAGCAGAGCGCAGCGTTATGGCCACCGTGGGCTACGATTTCTGAGGACGTGGCCTCCGGGAGACTACCGGAGGCCAAACGAGGGATTACATGGCGTCCAGCGCTTTCTGTAGTTTCCAGATATAGCGCGGCGCCTGCGGTGCCGGGTGTTTTTTCACCACATGTTCGAAGAACTCATCGGCGTCGAGATCGTTAATCTCCTCGATGGCGTCCTGGCGGTTCGAGGAGAAGGTACGCAGCAGCGCGCCAGCGCCGTTGGCATAGGAGACCACCACCGCATAGCGCATCACCTGCGGGTCTTTGATCCCCGCCAGCGGACCGTTCTCCAGAATGCTCAGATAGGCGGCCCCCATCGAGATATTACGTTCCGGGTTTTTCAGCTCACTGACCGACGGCTCGCCGCGCCACCCCATCCGCCGATAGACATCGCGTCCGGAGGTCGACGGCTTGAGCTGCATCAGCCCGACGGCGCCGGATTTACTCACCACCGCAGGATTACCGCCCGACTCGATGGCGATGATCGCCGTGATCAGCTGCGGATCCACGCCCCAGGCGGCGCCGGCTTTTTCACTGATCGGCATCCACTGCATCGCCCGCTTCACCGGGACCTCGGGGTTCCACGGCGGGTTAGTGTAATCATGTTTCGAACTACAACCGGCCAGAAAAACGACTAAAATAAGCAACCATCTCAATTTCACACATCTATCCTTATCTACCCAAACGCCATCATGCTACAGAACGACGGCCGCGGTACGTCTCCCGCCTGCCGACAACCTGAAGGATGACGGGTGCGGACTGAAGTTAGCCACCTGGAGATGACAATCGCCATTCCAGGCGGCATCATAACCCTTTCATTCATAGCAAGGAATTATCATGTCTCAGTTTTATCTGGTCGCGCCATCCGGGTATTGCATCAACCAGCAGGCGGCAGCCCGCGGCGTCGAGCGTCTGCAGCAGGCCGGACACGAGGTGGCCCACCAGCAGGTCATTCCCCGCCGGCAGCAGCGTTTCGCCGGGACTGAACATGAACGGCTGGCCGATATTAACCAGCTGGCCCAGTTGCCCGGCCGCAACCGGATCGTCCTCGCCGTGCGCGGCGGCTACGGCGCCAGTCGCCTGCTGCCGCATATCGACTGGCAGGGACTGGTTGCCCGCCAGCAGCGCGACCCGCTGCTGATTTGCGGCCACAGCGATTTCACCGCTATCCAGTCGGGCCTGCTGGCCATGGGCAACGTCATCACCTTCAGCGGGCCAATGCTCGCCGGCAACTTCGGCGCGGAGACCCTCGACCCGTTTACCGAGCACCATTTCTGGCAGGCGCTACGCCAGCCGGAATTCACCCTCGAATGGCCGGGCGAAGGGCCGAACTGCCGGGTGGAAGGCACCCTGTGGGGGGGAAATCTGGCGATGCTGACCTCGCTTATCGGCACGCCGTGGCTGCCGGCGATCCGCGACGGCATCCTGGTGGTGGAGGATATCAATGAGCACCCGTTCCGCGTCGAGCGCATGCTGCTTCAGCTGTTGCACAGCGGCGTGCTGGCGGCGCAGAAAGCGGTGATCTTCGGCAGCTTCACCGGCAGCGCGCCGAACGACTATGACGCGGGATACGATTTGCCGCAGGTCTTTGATTATCTGCGCCAGCAGCTATCCCTGCCGCTGATTAGCGGACTGGAGTTTGGCCACGAGCAGCGCACGGTGACCCTGCCGCTGGGCGCCCGCGCGCGCCTGGTGAATCAGGCAGCGGCCACCACCCTGACGATCGGCGGACATCCGGTGCTGACAGAATAAATTTCCCGAACGCATAGGCGGATCCCCTGCGAATTGTTAAAATAGTGTCACTTTTAGCCATTTTTTCACGCCAGTCAGGGAGTACGTGAACATTGGACGCCGCTGCGGTCATTAGTCTGTTTATTCTGGGTTCTGTTTTAGTAACCTGCAGTATCTTATTGAGCTCCTTTTCTTCGCGCCTTGGCATCCCGATTCTGGTCATCTTTCTGGCCATCGGGATGCTGGCAGGCATTGACGGCATCGGCGGCATCCCCTTCGACAATTACCCCTTCGCCTATATGGTGAGTAACCTGGCGCTGGCGGTGATCCTACTGGACGGCGGGATGCGCACCCAGGCCAGCTCCTTTCGCGTCGCGCTGTGGCCCGCGCTGTCGCTGGCGACGGTTGGGGTGCTGATCACCTCGGCGCTGACCGGGATGATGGCGGCCTGGTTGTTCAAGCTGGATCTGATCGAAGGCCTGCTGATCGGCGCCATTGTCGGCTCCACCGACGCCGCGGCGGTCTTCTCGCTGCTCGGCGGCAAGGGGCTCAACGAGCGCGTCGGCTCGACGCTGGAGATAGAGTCAGGCAGTAACGACCCGATGGCGGTCTTCCTGACCATCACCCTGATCGAAATGATCCAGCAGCACCAAACCGGCCTCAGCTGGATGTTCGCCGTGCATATCATTCAGCAGTTCGGCCTCGGGATCGCCATCGGCCTCGGCGGCGGCTACCTGCTGCTGCAGATGATTAACCGCATCGTGCTGCCTGCCGGCCTCTATCCGCTGCTAGCGCTGAGCGGCGGGATCATGATTTTTGCCGTCACCACCTCCCTCGACGGCAGCGGTATCCTCGCCGTCTATCTCTGCGGCTTTCTGCTGGGCAACCGGCCGATCCGCAACCGGCACGGCATCCTGCAGAACTTCGACGGCCTGGCGTGGCTGGCGCAGATCGCCATGTTCCTGGTGCTGGGCCTGCTGGTGACGCCCTCCGACCTGCTGCCGATCGCTATCCCGGCGCTGCTGCTGTCGATGTGGATGATATTCATTGCCCGGCCCCTGTCGGTGTTTGCCGGCCTGCTGCCGTTTCGCGGCTTTAACCTGCGCGAACGGGTGTTTATCAGCTGGGTTGGCCTGCGCGGCGCGGTGCCCATTATTCTCGCGGTGTTCCCGATGATGGCCGGCCTGGACAACGCCCGCCTGTTCTTCAATGTCGCATTCTTCGTGGTGCTGGTATCGCTGCTGCTGCAGGGCACTTCGCTGTCGTGGGCGGCGAAAAAAGCCAAAGTGGTGGTGCCGCCCATCAGCTGGCCCATCTCCCGCGTCGGGCTGGATATTCACCCGGAAAACCCGTGGGAGCAGTTTGTCTACCAGTTGGGGGCCGATAAGTGGTGCATCGGCGCGGCGCTGCGCGACTTGCACATGCCACCGGAGACGCGGATTGCCGCACTGTTTCGCAACAATGTCCTGCTGCACCCCACCGGCAGCACCCGCCTGCGGGAAGGCGATATCCTGTGCGTTATTGGTCGGGAGCACGACCTGCCGGCGCTGGGCAAAATGTTCAGCCAGTCGCCGCCGGTGGCGCTCGATCAGCGCTTTTTCGGCGACTTCATTCTTGATGCTGAGGCCCGCTTCGCCGATGTGGCGCAAATCTACGGTCTCGACGGCGGTGAGGAGTTCCGCGAGCATCAGCAGTCGCTCGGGGAAGTGGTGCAGCAGCTGCTGGGCGCGGCGCCGGTGGTGGGCGACCAGGTGGAGTTCGCCGGGATGGTGTGGACGGTAGCTGAAAAAGAGAACGATCACGTGCTGAAGGTTGGGGTGCGGGTCGCGGAAGACGAGGCGGAGTGATCCGCCCCGGAATAGGTTACAGGGTCACAACTGGCACCCGCGGCGCCAGGGCGCACATCAGCTCATAGCCGACGGTGCCGCTGCTGGCCGCCACGTCGTCGATTTTAATCTCTTTGCCCCACAGCTCGACCGGCGCGCCGATCCCGGCCTGCGGGCAGGGCGTTAAATCGACCGCCAGCATATCCATCGATACGCGTCCAACGGTGGTGGTGCGTACGCCATCCACCAGCACCGGCGTGCCGCTCGGCGCCACCCGCGGATAGCCATCGGCATAGCCGCAGGCGACGATGCCGATCCGCTGCTCCTGGGTGGTGCGGTACAGGCCGCCATAGCCAATCGCCTCGCCGGGGCGCAGGTTCTGCACGCCGATGATTTCGCTGCGCAGCGTCATGACCGGCTTCAGCCCGGTGTTGGCGATGTCCTGCCACTGCCCGGAAGGCGACGCGCCATACAGCACGATGCCTGGACGAACCCAGTCAAAATGCGCTTCCGGATGCCAGAGGGTCGCCGCCGAGTTGGCCAGCGAGCGCGGGCAATCCAGCCCCTCCGCCGCCTGTTCGATACGGCGCATCGGCTCGACAATTCCCTGCGGGTTCTCCGCCTCCGCGAAGTGCGACATCAGCGTCATCTCGCCTACGTTGCTTATCGCCCGCAGCTGCTGCCAGACGGTGTGGACCCGCTCAGGCATAAAGCCCAGCCGGTTCATGCCGCTGTTCACCTTGAGATAGATATCCAGCGGCGCGCGCAGCTTCGCCTGCTGCAGGGCCTTAATCTGCCAGTTGCTGTGGACGCTGGTGGTTAAACGATATTGATCCAGCACCGCCAGCTCATCGGCATGGAAGAAGCCCTCCAGCAGCAGGATCGGGCCTTTCCAGCCCTGCTCGCGCAGCAGGATCGCCTCTTCCAGGTTGAGCAAGGCGAAACCATCCGCCGCGCTTAACGCACTCCATACGCGCGCCACGCCGTGGCCGTAGGCGTTGGCCTTGACCACCGCCCACAGGCGCGACCCGGGGGCCGCGCGACGCACTATCTGTAAATTCTGCCGCAAGGCCAGCAGGTCGATGCTGGCCACTACCGGACGGGTCATGCAAGCTCCTTAGTTGTGTGCGCCGTGCAGGTGCTGCGGGCGCGCCGGGGTAAAACCGGGGCTGTAGCGGGCAACCGCCAGATCGTCGTAAGGGATCGCCGGCGTGCGGCCGGAGATCAGATCGCTGATAAGCTGCCCGGAGCCGCAGGCCATGGTCCAGCCAAGCGTGCCGTGGCCGGTGTTGAGCCACAGATTTTTATACGCTGTGCGGCCGACCACCGGCGTGCCGTCCGGCGTCATCGGCCGCAGGCCCGTCCAGAACGTCGCCTGCTCCACGTGGCCGCCGCGCGGGAACAGATCGCGCACCACCATCTCCAGGGTTTCGCGACGCGGCTGCAGCAGCGCTTTGTTAAAACCGACGATCTCCGCCATGCCGCCGACCCGAATGCGCTGATCGAAGCGGGTGATGGCGATTTTGTAAGTCTCATCAAGGATAGTTGAAACCGGCGCGCCGTCCTCCTGAGCGATCGGAATAGTCAATGAGTAGCCTTTCAGCGGGTAGACCGGTATATCCACCAGCCCTTTAAGCATCGCCGTCGAGTAGGAGCCGAAGGCCATCACATAGGCATCGCCCTTGATAATCTCATCGCCGCATTTCACCCCGGCAATGCGATCGCCCTCGTGCAGCAGCGCATCCACTGCGGTGTTGAAGCGGAAGGTCACGCCGGCCTGTTCCGCCATTGCCGCCAAACGGGTGGTAAACAGCTGGCAGTCGCCGGTTTCATCATTTGGCAGGCGCAGGCCGCCGGTCAGTTTGTGGCTGACCTCCGCCAGCGCCGGCTCCACCTCCGCCAACCGCTTCGCTTCCAGCAGCTGATACGGCACGCCGGCGTCCTCCAGCACCGCGATGTCGCGGGTGGCATTTTCATACTGTTTGGCGGTACGGAACAGCTGCAGCGTCCCGCCCTGGCGCCCTTCATACTGAATGCCGGTGGTGTCGCGCAGCGCCTTCAGGCAGTCGCGGCTGTACTCCGCCAGGCGCACCATACGGCCTTTGTTCTCCATATAGTGGCGGGTGTCGCAGTTGCGCAGCATCTGCCACATCCACTTCAACTGGAACGAGGTGCCGTCAAGACCGATCGCCAGCGGCGCATGGCGCTGAAACATCCATTTGATCGCCTTCAGCGGCACCCCCGGCGCCGCCCAGGGCGCCGCATAGCCGGGAGAAATCTGCCCGGCGTTGGCCGCGCTGGTCTCCTCTGCCGGACCGGGCTGACGGTCGATGACCGTCACGTCATGACCCGCCTGACTCAAATACCACGCGCTGGCTACCCCAACCACCCCACTTCCCAGTATGACGACACGCATAGCGACTCCGTAACAGTTAAAGAACAATCATCTAATTACAAATTGATAACTCAGTTGAAAATATTATTCAACATTCGCTTTATTTATGGTGACTTAACTCACAGCAAACCGCACCAGCCCTGCGCTGTGAGATTTACGATCTCATGCTGCGCTTTATTTTTACCCAGCATTAAATTCTGCAAACGAGGCAAAAAAACGGCTTTGAGATGGGGAAATCGCGAAGAAAAGCGATTGGCGTACAGCACAGTTTGCTGCACCGTGTTCTATGCTTGTTTAGAGGTTTTCCGTTCAGAGAAAACCAACAACAACGAGGGCGCGCTAATGGCTACGATTGACTCCATGAACAGGGACACCACCCGTTTAAGCGATGGACCCGACTGGACGTTCGAGTTACTGGAAACCTACCTGGCCGAAGTGGACCGGGTCGCCAAGCTCTATCGTCTTGACACCTACCCGCACCAGATCGAAGTCATTACTTCCGAGCAGATGATGGACGCCTACTCCAGCGTCGGCATGCCCATCAACTATCCGCACTGGTCGTTTGGCAAAAAATTTATTGAGACCGAGCAGGCCTATAAGCACGGTCAGCAGGGTCTGGCGTATGAGATAGTCATCAACTCCAACCCCTGTATCGCCTACCTGATGGAGGAAAACACCATCACCATGCAGGCGCTGGTGATGGCCCATGCCTGCTACGGGCATAACTCGTTTTTTAAAAATAACTATCTGTTTCGCAGCTGGACCGACGCCAGCTCGATCATCGACTATCTGATCTTTGCCCGTAAGTACATCACCGAGTGCGAAGAGCGCTATGGCGTCGACGAAGTAGAGAAACTGCTCGACTCCTGCCACGCGCTGATGAACTACGGCGTCGACCGCTATAAACGTCCGCAAAAAATCTCTCTGCAGGAGGAGAAAGCGCGGCAGAAAAGCCGGGAAGAGTATCTGCAAAGCCAGGTGAATATGCTGTGGCGCACCCTGCCGAAGCGCGAAGAGGAAAAAGCGATTGAATCGGCTCGTCGCTACCCTTCCGAACCGCAGGAGAACCTGCTGTACTTTATGGAGAAGAACGCCCCGCTGCTCGAACCGTGGCAGCGCGAGATCCTGCGCATCGTGCGTAAAGTCAGCCAGTATTTCTACCCGCAGAAACAGACCCAGGTGATGAACGAGGGGTGGGCCACCTTCTGGCACTACACCATCCTCAACCATCTCTACGATGAAGGGAAAGTGACTGAGCGCTTTATGCTGGAGTTTCTCCACAGCCATACCAACGTAGTGTTCCAGCCGCCGTACAACAGTCCGTGGTACAGCGGGATTAACCCCTACGCGCTGGGCTTCGCCATGTTCCAGGACATCAAGCGCATCTGTCAGTCGCCCACGGAAGAGGATAAGTACTGGTTCCCCGATATCGCCGGTTCTGACTGGCTGGAAACGCTGCATTTCGCCATGCGCGACTTTAAGGATGAAAGCTTTATCAGTCAGTTCCTGTCGCCGAAGATCATGCGCGATTTCCGCTTCTTTACCGTGCTCGACGACGATCACAACAATTATCTGGAGATCTCGGCGATTCACAACGAAGAGGGCTATCGCGAGATCCGCAATAAGCTCTCCGCGCAGTATAACCTCAGCAATCTTGAGCCGAACATCCAGGTGTGGAACGTTGACCTGCGCGGCGACCGATCGCTGACCTTGCGCTATGTGCCGCACAACCGCGTCCCGCTGGACAAAGGCCGGCGCGAAGTGCTGAAGCATGTGCATCGTCTGTGGGGGTTCGATGTGCTGCTGGAGCAGCAGAACGCCGACGGCAGCATTGAGCTGTTGGACCGCTGCCCGGCGCGGCCGAACGCGCTATAGCATTGCGGGGCGAGTAAAATAACAAAGGGGGCCATTGGCCCCCTTGTTCTGTATATCGATCGCGAAAAGCCCGCTTAACGCATATTCATGGCTAAATCACCGGGCAGCGATTTCTGCATCCGGTGCCAGATCTCGCCGCTGTCATGGCCGTAGCGACGAACCAGCTCGTAAACCTGGTCATGCAGGCCAGCCTCACACACTTTCGCCAGCTGATGATAGAAACCGAGCGCCAGGCTGCGCGCTTCCGGGCTGGAGAAATAGTGGCGGCCGATGCGGGTATACAACCCCTTCATGCCGTTGAGGATCAGACCGTAGATCGGGTTGCCGGAGGCAAACGCCAGACCACGGAAAATATTATAATCAAGCTCGGCGAAGGCGTCGGCGTGATCCTCCACCTCCCGGGCGCTGTCCAGGACCGCCAGCGCTTTATCCGGATGCTGGCGAAACGCGGTGCGGATAAAAATCGTGGAAATGTTGGTGCGCACGGAGAGCAGATTATCAATCAACTGCGGTACGCTGTCGTGATCGAGGCGCGCCAGCGTTTCGAGGATATTCAGGCCTGAGGTTTCCCAAAAGTTATTCACTTTAGTGGGCTTACCATGCTGAATGGTCAGCCAGCCGTCACGGGCCAGACGCTGCAATACTTCGCGCAGGGTTGTGCGGGTGACACCGATCAGCTCAGAAAGCTCGCGTTCAGCGGGGAGAATCGATCCGGGAGGGAAGCGGTTATTCCAGATACTCTCAATGATGTACTCTTCCGCGAAACCCGCAGGGCTCTGCGCCTTAATGACCATAGTAAGATTTCCATTACACAGCGTTACAATTGCACTCATCATACCAGAGCCGCTATAGCGCAGATAGCATGGCAAGTGAATTAAAAAGGGATCGCCGTTTCATTTTCCGCTTTTACTTTGCGCTTTTCCTTATCTTCACAAACCGCCAGCACGGCGCGAAGAAAGTTGCTTCTCATTTTGCTCAACTGGTACTCTTGCCAATCGTTATGCACAAAACCATGCACTCATTGACGGGGAAGGATTCTGTCGTGGAAATTTCTTATGGCCGCGCGCTGTGGCGCAATTTTCTTGGCCAGTCGCCGGACTGGTACAAGCTGGCATTAATCATTTTCTTAATCGTAAATCCGCTGGTGTTCGCCGTGGCGCCGTTTGTCGCCGGCTGGCTGCTGGTGGTCGAGTTTATCTTTACCCTCGCCATGGCGCTGAAGTGCTATCCGCTGCTGCCGGGTGGTCTGCTGGCTATCGAGGCGCTGCTGATCGGCATGACCAGCCCGGCGCACGTCCGGGACGAGATCGCCGGCAATCTGGAGGTGCTGCTCCTGCTGATGTTCATGGTGGCGGGTATCTACTTTATGAAACAGCTTTTGCTGTTCGTGTTTACGCGCCTGCTGCTGGGGATCCGCAGCAAAATGCTGCTATCGCTGGCCTTCTGCCTGGCGGCCGCCTTCCTCTCGGCCTTTCTCGATGCGCTGACGGTGGTGGCGGTAGTGATCAGCGTCGCCGTCGGGTTCTACGGCATCTATCACCGCGTCGCCTCGGCGCGCCCGGACGATAGCGACCTGCTCGATGACAGCCATATCGAGCAGCACTACCGCGAGGTGCTGGAGCAGTTCCGCGGCTTTCTGCGCAGCCTGATGATGCACGCCGGCGTCGGGACCGCGCTCGGCGGCGTCATGACCATGGTCGGCGAGCCGCAAAACTTGATTATCGCCAAAGCCGCGGGCTGGCATTTTGGCGAGTTCTTTCTTCGCATGGCGCCCGTGACCCTGCCGGTGATGGTCTGCGGTCTGTTAACCTGTCTGCTGGTCGAAAAGTATCGCCTGTTTGGCTACGGCGAACCGCTACCGCCGACGGTGCGCAAGGTGCTGCAGGAGTTTGACGATCGCAGCCGCGCCCAGCGCAGCCGTCAGGAGCGACTGCGGCTGATTGCCCAGGCGCTCATTGGCGTTTGGCTGATCGTGGCCCTGGCTTTTCACCTGGCTGAGGTCGGCCTGATTGGCCTGTCGGTGATCATCCTCGCCACCACCTTTACCGGCGTTACCGATGAGCACGCCATTGGCAAGGCGTTCACCGAGGCGCTGCCCTTTACCGCGCTGCTGACGGTCTTCTTCTCCATCGTCGCGGTTATCATCGATCAGCAGCTGTTCACGCCGGTGATCGAGTTTGTCCTGCAGGCCTCGCCGCACGCGCAGCTGTCGCTGTTTTATCTGTTCAACGGCCTGCTGTCGTCCATTTCGGATAACGTGTTTGTCGGCACGGTCTACATCAACGAAGCGAAAGCGGCGCTCGAACATGGCGCCATCAGCCTGCCCCAGTTTGAGATGCTGGCGGTAGCGATCAACACCGGAACCAACCTGCCCTCGGTGGCCACCCCGAACGGCCAGGCGGCGTTTCTCTTCCTGCTGACTTCCGCCCTGGCGCCGCTTATTAGGCTCTCCTATGGCCGTATGGTGTGGATGGCGCTGCCCTACACCATCGTACTGACGCTGGTCGGCCTGTTATGCGTCGAGTTCACCCTGATGCCAGTCACCGACTGGCTGCTGGCGCACGGCTGGCTGGTGACGCCCACCCTCCCCTGAGTCAGTTTTTGCCCGGGTTCGCCCGGGCGCATCAATAACCCGTTACGGAATATTTTCCGCCGCGCCTCTGGCGTCGGTTCGGTTTTCGTTTACACTGCCATGATTTAGCATCTTCCAGGGAAATGATTATGTTGCAATATTTAAACCAGTGCTCAAGAGGACGCGGTGCCTGGCTCCTGATGGCGTTGACCGCTTTTATTCTCGAACTTGTCGCGCTGTGGTTCCAGCACGTGATGCTGCTGCAGCCGTGTGTCATGTGTATTTACGAACGCTGCGCGCTGTTCGGCATCATGGGCGCGGGACTGGTGGGCGCTATCGCTCCCAAAACGCCGCTGCGCTATGTCGCCATGGCAATCTGGTTGTACAGCGCGATACGCGGACTACAGCTGGCGTGGGAGCATACGATGATCCAGCTGCACCCTTCACCGTTCCAGACCTGCGATTTCGCCGCCCGCTTCCCAACCTGGCTGCCGCTGGATAAATGGCTGCCGCAGGTTTTCGTTGCGTCCGGAGACTGCTCAGTACGTCAGTGGCAGTTCCTGTCGCTGGAGATGCCGCAATGGCTGGTGGGGATTTTCGCCGCCTATCTGCTGGTCGCTATTCTGGTGATCGTTGCTCAGCCTTTCAAAGCGAAAAAACGCGATCTGTTTGGTCGTTAAGCCGCGGCAAGTCCAGCCCATAATGAAACGCCCTGCGGGGCGTTTTTTTATGGCTCCTGCGCATCGCTGAATCGTTTCATGTCTATGGTTGACCACAGCCACCAAAAGGCGCATATTAAATACATCTTTTAAAACCCCACAGGAGCTCACATGTCATCTTTACTGATCCCCGCAGACTGGAAAGTTAAACGCTCCACCCCATTCTTTACCAAAGAGAATGTCCCTGCCGCCCTGCTGAGCCACCACAACACCGCGGCTGGCGTCTTCGGCCAGCTGTGCGTCATGGAGGGAACGGTGACCTATTACGGTTTTGCCAATGAACAGGCGACGGAGCCGGAGAAAAAAGTCGTGATTCATGCCGGGCAGTTTGCTACCAGTCCGCCGCAGTACTGGCACCGCGTCGAACTCAGTGACGACGCCCGCTTCAATATTCACTTCTGGGTGGCGGAAGAAACCGACGGTGAAAACGGGCTGTTCCACGCGAAGAAAGCGTGACGGCGCTTAGCGCGCCCTGTCAGGCAGATTAAGGATATGGTCCTGCCAGTCGACCACCGTGGACTCAGGCACCGCAATATGGCGAACGGAGATGCGTTCGCCGTGCATCGCCGCTTTTGAGCCAGTCAGCAGCGGGTGCCAGGCCGGCAGAGGCTTGCCTTCCGCCAGCAGGCGATAGGCACAGGTCGGCGGCAGCCATTCGAAGGTCGGCAGATTTTCGCGGGTAAGCTTGATGCAGTCCGGCTCATACTCAAAGCGACGCGCGTAGTTACGACACTGGCAGGTTTTGATATTGAGCTGACGACAGGCGACGTTGGTGAAGTAGATCTCGTCAGTGTCTTCATCTATCAGCTTGTGCAGGCAGCACTGGCCGCAGCCGTCACACAGCGATTCCCACTCCGCGTCGCTCATGTCATCCAGTGTTTTTTGTTGCCAGAAAGGTTGTTCGCTCATCGGAGTGTCCGTCGTTGCCAGTTAAGGGTGCACCTTATAACCAGTCTGGCACGCCGATGCAAGTTTTGCCGCCCCAAAAGGCGGCAAATAGCGCTTACAGCACGCGGGTAGTGAGCGCCAGGCCGTTGAAGCCGACCTCCAGCTCGTCACCGCTGTGCAGCGGCCCCACGCCTTCCGGGGTGCCGGTGAGGATCACATCCCCGGCTTTGAGGGTAAAGAAGCGCGACATATAGGCGATCAGCGGCACAATCCTATGGATCATGTCGGCAGTGGTGCCCTGCTGGCGCACTTCGCCATTAATCTTCAGACTTAACGACGTATTCTGCGGGTCGCCGTGGAACTCAGCGGCCGGGATAAAGCCGGAGATCGGACAGGCGTTATCGAAGCCTTTGGCCTTCTCCCAGGGTTGTCCCGCTTTTTTCATTTTCGCCTGCAGGTCGCGCAGCGTGAGATCCAGCGCGACGCCATAGCCGGCAATCCCTTTCAGCACATGCTCTTCCGTCGCCTGACGCAGCGTGCTGCCGATAAGCACCGCCAGCTCGACTTCGTGATGCACCGAGCCCAGCCCCTCAGGAAGCACCAACGGCTGACGAAGATCGCACAGCGCAGTCTCAGGTTTAATAAACAGCACCGGCTCTTCCGGCGTCGCACTGCCCATTTCCTTGATGTGTTTCGCATAATTACTGCCGACGCACACTACTTTGCTTACTGGATAATCCAGAAGCGCACCCTGCCAGTTATGATGTTGGTACATTATTTTCCCTCGTGGGTTAATCGGATTGTTTCCCCTGTTCCGCCAGGTGTTTCTTTAGTAGATTTTCAGACGGCGGAGGCAGTTGCAGGTAATAGCCCTGTTCGCTTAACGCCTGTTTCACTTTTTCCAGATCGGCGTTAACCAGTTTTTTGCGCCCATCCAGCGGCAGCAGCATCGCCATTTGCGGCGTGCCAAAGCTGCGCATTAGCTCGTCAGGAACGCGCGAGAAATCGTCCTTTTTTTCGACGTATAAATAGGTTTGTTCACGTTTAGTACTTCGATAGATCACACAAAACATAGTTTTACTCGGAATTAGACCCGTGGTCACTTGCCTCAATATATGAGTGACTATAACATGCCTTTTAGTCTTCGGAATATCACCGCACTTCGGCGGTTGATAAACAGCAAATTGAGTAAGGCCAGGATGTCAAATACGCCAATCGAACTTAAAGGCAGTAGCTTCACGTTATCTGTCGTTCATTTGCACAATGCAAATCCCGAGGTTATTCGTCAGGCGTTAGAAGACAAAATCGCCCAGGCTCCCGCTTTTTTACGTCATGCTCCGGTGGTGGTGAATATCGCCAGCATTGAGGAGGAGGTGGAATGGCGCGCCATCAACGAGGCTATCGCCGCGACCGGTTTACGTATTATGGGCGTTAGCGGATGCAAAATTCCGCGCCTGAAAACCGAAATCGACCGCGCCGGCATCCCGTTATTAACCGAAGGGAAAGAAAAAGCCTCTCGTCCGGCACCGTCCGACCCCACCCCGCCGCCGCCAGTTGCTAGTCAGATCACAAAAACGCGTTTGATTGATCAGCCGGTACGTTCCGGTCAGCGCATTTATGCGCCACACTGTGATCTTATTGTTACAAATCATGTGAGTGCCGGTGCGGAACTTATCGCTGACGGAAATATCCATGTATATGGCATGATGCGAGGACGCGCGCTGGCAGGCGCCGGTGGCGACAGAGACGCCCAGATATTTTGTACCCACCTTGCGGCGGAGCTGGTCTCCATCGCCGGGGAATATTGGCTGAGCGATAACATCCCGGCCGAATTTTATGGCAAAGCGGCGCGCCTGCGTTTAGGTGAAAGCGCTTTGGCAATTCAACCGTTAAATTAATCCCTTTTTAACAAGGAATTTCTATGGCACGCATTATTGTTGTGACTTCGGGTAAAGGGGGCGTTGGCAAGACCACCTCCAGCGCGGCCATCGCTACAGGTTTGGCCCAGAAGGGAAAGAAAACCGTCGTTATCGACTTCGACATCGGCCTGCGTAACCTCGACCTGATTATGGGCTGCGAACGTCGCGTCGTTTATGATTTCGTCAACGTCATTCAGGGCGATGCCACACTGAACCAGGCGCTGATTAAAGATAAGCGCACGGAAAATCTCTACATTCTCCCGGCTTCCCAGACCCGGGATAAAGACGCTCTGACCCGCGAAGGCGTCGACAAGGTTCTCGAAGAACTGAAGAAAATGGAATTCGATTTCATCGTCTGTGATTCCCCGGCAGGCATTGAAACCGGTGCGCTGATGGCGCTTTACTTTGCTGATGAAGCCATCATCACCACTAACCCGGAAGTCTCCTCCGTTCGCGACTCCGACCGTATCCTTGGCATTCTCGCCTCTAAATCCCGCCGCGCGGAAAATGGCGAAGAGCCAATCAAAGAGCATCTGCTGCTGACCCGCTACAATCCAGGCCGCGTTAATAAAGGCGATATGCTGAGCATGGAAGACGTGCTGGAAATTCTGCGCATCAACCTGGTAGGCGTGATCCCGGAAGACCAGTCAGTCCTGCGCGCATCCAACCAGGGTGAGCCGGTGATCCTCGATGCCGCCTCGGACGCAGGCAAAGCCTATGCCGATACCGTTGAACGTCTGCTCGGAGAAGAACGCCCTTTCCGCTTCATTGAAGAAGAGAAGAAAGGATTCCTCAAACGCCTGTTCGGAGGATAAATTATGGCTTTACTCGACTTTTTTCTCTCGCGAAAAAAGAACACGGCTAATATTGCGAAAGAACGCCTGCAAATCATCGTCGCCGAGCGCCGCCGCGGAGACGCGGAGCCGCATTACCTGCCGCAGTTACGCAAAGATATCCTGGAAGTGATCTGTAAATACGTACAGATCGACCCGGAGATGGTCAGCGTGCAGCTGGAGCAGCGGGACGGGGATATATCCATTCTTGAGCTGAACGTGACCCTACCCGAAACGGAAGAGTCGAAATCCTGACCTGTCGCGCTATCGCGAAAAAAAACCGGCTACGCCACGCGCCGCCGGTTTTTTAATGGTCTGAACCTGGCCGCGAACTAGCGCGGATAGTCGTTTAACAGCCTCTTCAGCCGCTCGGCCATCAGCTCCCCGCGCCAACCGGAAATCAGCTCAGGTTCACCGGCTTGCGTTTTCAGCTGCCAGTGCCAGTTCAGCAGCTGGTTGATCTGCCGACGCGACGCCAGCAGCTCCGCGCTTACGCCCTTCTCCGTGCTCACTTCCTGCACCAGCGCTTTAATATCTTTAAAGGCTTTGCGATAGCCCGGCATGTCGATCAGATTCTGCAGCGGCGCCGGCAGGGCCGACTCCGGCAGCGCCTGCGCTTTTTCGACCAGGCTAATCAGCGTTTTGCCGTGGAAGCGAATTTCGCTACCGGACAACCCGAGGCTGTCGAGCTCGCCCAGGCTGGTGGGCATATAGCGCGCCACGCTCCACAGATGCTCTTCCCGCACCACAAAGTTTACCGCCAGGTCGCGCTCGCGCGCTTTGCGCAGGCGCCACTCCGCCAACAGCTGCAGACAACCCAGCTGGCGGGTACGCAGCTGCCAGGCGTTGCCGATATCGCGCCAGGCCTCGGCCGGGTCGACCACCTCCTGACGACGCTGCTGCATCACGCGGCACTCGTCGAGCGCCGCCGGCAGCCAGCCAGCGCGATCGGTCTCCGCCATTAACTGGCTGGCGATCGGCAGCAGATACCAGACGTCGGCCGCGGCATATTCACACTGACGCTCAGTCAGCGGGCGCGCCAGCCAGTCGGTGCGGGATTCGCTTTTATCCAGCGCTACCCCGGAATACTCTTCCACCATTGAGGCGAAGCCCCAGGACATTGGGCGGCCGCAGAAGGCCGCCAGGATCTGAGTGTCAATCAGCGGCTGCGGCATCAGGTTAAATGCATTAAGGAAGACTTCTAAATCTTCGCTGCCGGCATGCAGGTATTTAGTCACATCCTGGTTGAGCAGCAGGTCGCGCATCGGCGCCCAGTCGTTAATCGTCAAGGGATCGATCAGAGAGACCTGCTGGCCGTCGAACAGCTGCAGCAGGCCCAGCTGCGGGTAATAGGTGCGGGTGCGGACAAATTCCGTATCCAGAGCGACGGCGGAGGCCGCGCTTGCCGCTTCGCAGACAGCGCGCAGGCCATCGTCGGTGGTGATCATCTGATAGTTCAAAGCATACTCTCTTAACTTGCGCCCATAAAAAACGCCGGCGTAGCCGGCGTCAGGCGACTCATTCGTTACTTAGCCTTTATTGTCCACTTTAGCGCGCGCTTCGTCACGCAGTTCTCGCCGCAAAATTTTCCCGACGTTGGATTTCGGCAGTTCATCACGGAATTCCACCAGCTTCGGCACCTTGTATCCGGTCAAATGGCGACGGCAGAACGTAATCAGCGCCTCTTCGGTTAACGCAGCATCTTTCTTGACTACGAAAATCTTCACCGCTTCGCCGCTGCTGCCGGACGGCACGCCGATGGCCGCCACTTCCAGCACCCCGCTATGCTGCATGACCACATCTTCGATTTCGTTCGGATAGACGTTAAAACCCGACACCAGGATCATATCTTTTTTGCGATCGACGATGCGCAGGAACCCCTCTTCATCCATCACCGCGATATCCCCGGTGTGCAGCCAGCCGTCTTTAATAATCTCATCCGTCGCGTCAGGGCGCTGCCAGTAGCCCAGCATCACCTGCGGCCCTTTAATACAGAGCTCGCCCGGCTGACCCGGCGCCACTTCGTTATCATCATCATCCACCAGTTTGGCTTCGGTGGAGGGCACCGGCAGGCCAATGCTGCCGCTGTGGTAGTCAATATCGTGCGGGTTAACGCTGACCAGCGGGGAACACTCTGTCAGGCCGTAGCCCTCCAGCAGATATTGCCCGGTCAGTTTTACCCAGCGCTCGGCCACCGCCTGCTGCACCGGCATCCCACCGCCGGCGGACAAATGCAGCGAGGAGAAATCAAGCTGCTGGAACTCTTTGTTGTTCAGCAAGGCGTTGAACAGGGTATTGACCCCGGTCATGGCGGTAAAAGGATACTTCGCCAGCTCCTTCACCAGCCCGGGGATATCGCGTGGGTTGGTGATCAGCAAATTTTGCCCGCCCAGTTCGATAAACAGCAGGCAGTTCATGGTCAGGGCGAAAATGTGATACAGCGGCAGCGCGGTCACCACGAACTCTTTGCCGCGATGCAGCAGCGGGCCGTAGGTGGCATTGACCTGCTCGAGGTTAGCCAGCATATTGCGGTGGGTGAGCATCGCACCTTTGGCCACGCCGGTGGTGCCCCCGGTGTACTGCAGAAACGCCAGATCTTCCGCAACGATCTCCGGCTTGACGTACTGCATGCGATAGCCGTGCTGCAACGCGCTGCGAAACGAGATGGCGTCCGGCAGGTGGTACTTCGGCACCAGGCGCTTAATGTACTTGACCACAAAGTTCACCAGCGTACCTTTGGCGGTGGAAAGCTGGTCGCCCATGCGCGTCAGGATCACATGCTGGACCTGAGTTTTCGCCACCACTTTTTCCAGGGTATGGGCAAAGTTGGAGACTATGACGATCGCCGCCGCGCCGCTGTCGTTGAGCTGATGCTCCAGTTCGCGCGGGGTATATAAGGGGTTGACGTTAACCACGATCATCCCGGCGCGCAGGATGCCAAACAGAGCCACCGGATACTGCAGCAGGTTAGGCATCATCAGGGCCACGCGATCGCCCTTCTGTAACCCCAACCCCTCCTGAAGATAAGCGGCGAAGGCGCGACTACGCTCCTCCAGCTTACGGTAGGTCATCACTTCACCCATATTGATAAACGCCGGTTGGTCGGCGTAGCGGGTGGTGGCATGTTCAAACAGTTCAACCAGGGATTGATAGCGGTCAGGATTTATCTCCGCCGGAACATCTGCGGGATAACGGTTTAGCCAAACCTTTTTCACTGCATCACCTCTGAAATAGTTATTCGTCGTCATCACAGCCCCTGGATAATACATTTTGTTAACATTATATTAACTCAGCGTACCAGTTTATTAATTAGGCAATGAGCAGGTTGCGAAGCGCGTCACTATTTTTTTTCTTATTCGACTGAAAACAAAGAAACAGCGGACCGGCCGCTGTTTCTTTGAACTAACATAAACAACAAAATCATTCGGTTACAACGTTTCTCACCTCAGCAGGGCCGGGATTGTACCAGCCCCAGCCGCCATAGCCGTAGCCCCAGGGGCGCGGACCCAGCATCCACGGGTCGATAGGTTGCGGAGGCATCACCACCTGCTGCACTACGTTCCAGCGCTTGTAGCCGGTGGCGTTCATTAGCATAAATTTATACGGCGTGCTGCCCACCTTGCCGTCAACCACCCCGGCGATCGGTCCGACCACGGTCACTAGTTGACCGCGGAAATCCACCGGATCGAGGAAGCCATTGACGTCAGCAAAAATCCTTCCGCGGGACGGCTCGCCCAGCACTGGCCGCGCGCCGCTGTCCAGCGGTACGGTGGCGATTTCTAAGCGGGTTTTCCCCTGCTGGTTTTGCACATTGACCACCTTGCCGCCAAAGCGCGCTTCCTGGCCAACGTACAGCTGCGGGGCGTTCATCACCCGCACCAAATCCTGCTGCGGCGTGGGGCTGGTGCCTTTGATGGCATCCGGCACCGATACGCAGCCGCTTAGCGCAACGGCAACCGCCGCGGCTAACAGCCAGCGAACGCCCTGTTTTTGACCCGCCATGATGCGACTCCTTTTCTCAGTCTTCTTGTTACTGAGATTCACTCGCGGCCTGGAAGTTTCTTCCACGCCACCTCGTTTCGCAAATAAACCGGCTCCGCTTTCTCCACGGCCACGGTTTTCCCCGCCGCCAGCAGGTAACAGGCTAACGGCAGCATATCCTCCGCCGCCGGCAATTCAATTTCGCCGCTGCTTAAGGTCAGTCCGCTCGCTTTCGCCAGATCCGGCCACGCCTGCCAGCCGGTGCCGACGGTGGCCCATTCGCCGGAAAGCTGTGCCAGTCGTTCAGCTACCGCGTCCGGTTTGAGCACCGCTTCCGTCTCTTCGCCATGCCAGACGCCCTGCTCGTCGCGCTGGTACTCGGCCCAGTAGACTTCGCCCATACGCGCATCAATGGCCGCCAGCACACGGGTGGCGCCGGTTTTGCGCCAGGCGCCCTGCGCCATGGTGGCCAGCGTGGAAACGCCAATCATTGGCAGTTCGGCGCCCAGCGCCAGCCCCTGGGCGATACCGATGCCGATGCGCACGCCGGTAAAGCTGCCCGGACCGCGGCCAAAGGCCAGCGCGTCCAGCTCGCTCAGGGTGGTGCCGCTCTCGGTGAGGACCTCCTGCACCAGCGGCAGGATACGTTGGGTATGTTCGCGGGGACAAATTTCGAAATGAGCACTAAGGGTGCCATCATTCCACAGCGCTGCGGAGCAGGCCTCTGTGGCGGTATCGATAGCCAAAATTCGCATGGGTGGTCACGCTCTCGTTACATAGTTCAGGCCTTCAGGCAGCCTGATTTCCGGCAAACGGCAAACCCGCCGCCATGCCGCCCGAAGTCTATTGGGAACCGCTAATTAACAAAATGGCGCGCAGCTTAACACATTTTAGTGCGGATTACCTTGCCGGCGGTACGGCGAGAAAGCGCACCGCCCGACGGATATCGCGGGTTCGCGGCGCCGGCGGCAGACTGGCCAGGAACACCGCGCCGTAGGGGCGCATCACCAGCCGGTTGTCGCAGATCACCAGCACCCCGCGATCGTCGATATCGCGGATCAGGCGACCCACCCCCTGCTTGAGGGTGATCACCGCATCCGGGAGCTGCACTTCATCGAAGGGATCGCCGCCGCGCAGCCGGCAATCTTCCATCCGCGCTTTTAGCAGCGGATCGTCCGGCGAGGTGAACGGTAGCTTATCGATAATCACCAGCGACAGCGCGTCGCCGCGCACATCGACTCCCTCCCAGAAGCTGCTGGTAGCCACCAGCAGCGCGTTGCCGGCGCTGACGAACTGCTGCAGCAGCTGGCCTTTACTGGTCTCGCCCTGCAGCAGCACCGGTAGCGTCATGGTGGCGCGGAACTGCTCCGCCAGATCGCGCATCATGGCGTGCGAGGTGCACAACATAAAGCAGCGACCATCGTTGGCCTCGATCAGCGGCTTGAGCATCGCCGCCAGGTGTCGCGCCGCGCCGGGCTGGTTCGGCAGGGGTAGGTTGCGCGGCACGCAGAGCAGCGCCTGGTGCTGATAGTCAAAGGGACTCGGCAGCAGCAGAGTCTGCGCCTCGTCGATCCCCAGCCGGGCGGTAAAGTGATGCAGATCGTCGTTTACCGACAGCGTCGCCGAGGTAAAGATCCAACTCCCCGACTTCTGCGCCATCACCTCTTTAAACTTCTCGGCCACGGTCAGCGGCGTCAGCGCGAGAGTAAAGTGGCGCGAGGTACACTCATACCAGTAGCTGTAGCCCGGCTGGTTGATCTCTTTCAACCGCTTCAGGCGCCCGCGATAGAGGGTGGCGCGCTCAAAAGCGGCGTCGAGCAGCGCCGAGCGGCCCAGCGAAAGTTTGGCGACGTCATAGCATAGCTCGAGCGCGTCATCGAGCAGCAGCAGCGCCCGCTGAATGTGGCTGTCCGCCAGCAGCTCGCGCAGATTGCCGCGGTAGCCCGGGTCTCCCAGCTGCAGGCGGAAATCCTGCGCGCTTTGCGCCAGGCGGTCGGCGCATTTTTGCAGCTGCTGAGTGTCTTTCAGTTCGGTGCGGTAGGCAATGGTGATGTCTTTCGCCAGGTCCAGCAGCTGGCGGCTGGAGAGCGACTGGCCAAAGTACTGACTGGCGATATCCGGCAGCTGATGGGCTTCATCGAAGATCATCACTTCCGCCTCGGGGATCAGCTCGGCAAAGCCGCTCTCTTTGACCACCATATCGGCCAGGAACAGGTGATGGTTGACCACCACCACGTCGGCGTCCATCGCTTTTTTACGCGCCTTCACCACGAAGCAATCTTTATACAGTGGGCAGTCGCTACCGAGACAGTTATCGTTGGTGCTGGTCACCAGCGGCCAGGCCTGAGAGTCTTCCGCGACGCTGGCGCAGGTGCTGATATCGCCATCCTGGGTTTGATTCGACCAGGAGCGCAGGAGGATCACATCGCTGAGGGTTTGCACCGGCAGATCGCCGCCCGCCAGCGCCTGCTGCTCAAGACGTTCGAGACACAGGTAGTTGGAGCGCCCTTTGAGCAGCGCCAGTTTCCCGGTGAATTTGAGCGCTTTGGCGACGGTGGGCAGATCGCGGCTGTAAAGCTGATCCTGCAGCGCTTTCGAGCCGGTGGAGATAATCACCTTTTTTTTCGCCCGCAGCGCAGGCGCCAGGTAAGCGTAGGTTTTACCGGTTCCGGTCCCCGCTTCCACCACCAGCGGCCGGGAGGCCCCAATCGCTTCGCTGACCGCCACCGCCATCTGGCGCTGCGGCTCGCGCGGTTTAAATCCCGGTATGGCTTTGGCTAGCTGGCCGTCTGCTGCAAAATCGTCGATCACATTGCCCCCTGGTTATTTGGACAGTGATTATGTCAGGGAGGACGGCGTTTCGCCAGTCCGGGTAGTGACGCGAGCGGCACATTATGGCAGTCTTGCCGCAGCCGAATGGAATGCTTAAAGAGGAAAAAGCAATGACAATTACGCGTATTGATGCCGAAGCCCGTTGGTCAGACGTGGTGATCCACAACCAGACCCTGTACTACACCGGCGTGCCGGCAAATCTCGATGCCGACGCTTTCGAGCAGACCGCCAATACCCTGGCGCAGATTGACGCGGTGCTGGAAAAACAGGGCAGCGACAAGTCGCGTATTCTTGACGCCACCATCTTCCTCGCCGATAAAAGCGACTTTGCGGCGATGAATAAAGCCTGGGACGCGTGGGTGGTGGCTGGTCACGCCCCGGTGCGCTGCACGGTGGAAGCGACGCTGATGAACCCGCAGTATAAAGTTGAGATCAAAATTATCGCCGCGGTGTAATTACTCGTCCTCATCCTCATCTTCAAAGCGCGCGACGATCTGCTCGCCGGTATGCGTTGCGCGCAGCTCTTCCGCCACCAGGGCAATCGCCTGGCCGCTGCTTATCCCCTGAGCCATTAGCTCATGGATACGTTCGACCGCTTTTTGCTGTTGCTCGTGGCTCAGCGAAGGTAAACCTGCAAACATCTTTTACTCCTGCTACATTGTGGGGCGTAATTATTTCACGCCGTCCCCAACTACGCCAGAGGGGCGGCAACGTTCAGGATCGAGAAAGATGTTGTCCCCCGCGATTATTACCCTGCCCTGGCGCCCGGATGCGGCCGAACACTATTTTGCGCCGTTAAGCGCCCTGCCCTGGGCGATGCTGCTGCATTCCGGCTTTGCCGACCATCCGCATAACCGCTTTGATATTCTGGTGGCTGCCCCGCGCGCCACGCTGCTGACGCGCGGTGAACAGACGTGGGTCGACGACGGCGAAACCGTTGTTGTCTCAGCGGAAGATCCGCTGCAGCTCCTGCAGCAGCAGTTGGATCGTCAGCCGTTCACGCCGCAACCCCATGACGATCTGCCGTTTCTCGGCGGCGCGCTGGGATTATTCGGTTACGACCTGGGCCGTCGCTTTGAGCGTCTCCCTTCGCACGCGCAGGCCGATATCGCGCTGGCGGATATGGCGGTGGGGATCTATGACTGGGCGCTGATCGTCGACCACCAGCGCCAACAGATATCGCTGCTCAGCTATGACGATCCTCAGCGGCGTTTCCAGTGGCTGCTGGCGCAATCACGTCCGGCGATGAAACCTTTCGCCCTGACCTCTGCCTGGCAGTCAAATATGAGCCGCCAGCAGTACGGCGAAAAATTTCGCCAGGTACAGGCCTATCTGCACAGCGGCGACTGCTATCAGGTCAACCTCGCCCAGCGTTTTCAGGCCAGCTACGTCGGTGATGAATGGCAGGCCTTCCGCCAGCTGAACGCCGTCAACCGCGCCCCCTTTAGCGCCTTTATTCGCCTCGATGAAGGGGCGATTTTAAGCCTGTCGCCGGAGCGCTTTATCCAGCTGCGCCAGGGGGAGATCCAGACGCGGCCGATAAAAGGCACCCTGCCGCGGCTCGATTCGCCGCTGGCAGATGCGCAGCAGGCTGAGAAGCTGGCGAATTCGCCGAAAGATCGCGCCGAGAATTTAATGATTGTCGACCTGATGCGCAACGACATCGGCCGCGTCGCCGTCCCGGGCAGCGTGCGGGTCCCCGAGCTGTTCGTGGTGGAGCCGTTCCCGGCGGTCCATCATCTGGTCAGCACCATCACCGCCCGCCTGCCAATGACGCTGCACGCCAGCGACCTGCTGCGCGCCGCCTTTCCCGGCGGGTCGATCACCGGCGCGCCGAAAGTGCGGGCGATGGAGATTATCGATGAACTGGAGCCCCAGCGACGCAATGCCTGGTGTGGGAGCATTGGCTACCTGAGCTATTGCGGCAATATGGATACCAGCATCACCATTCGCACCCTGACGGCATGGCAGGGACAGCTGTACTGCTCCGCCGGCGGCGGAATTGTAGCGGATAGCGAGGAAGCGGCGGAATATCAGGAAACTTTTGATAAAGTTAATCGTATCCTGCAGCAACTGGAGAACTAGACCATGGCGGATCGCGCCCTTAATCTGGATGATTTTCTGTCCCGCTTTCAGCTTCTGCGCCCGCAGCCTTCGCGCCATGCGCTCAATCAGCGGCAGGCGGCGGTGCTGGTGCCGATCGTGCGCCGGCCGCAGCCCGGCCTGCTGCTGACCCAGCGTTCGCCGCTGCTGCGCAAGCACGCCGGCCAGGTCGCCTTTCCCGGCGGCGCAGTAGATAATACCGACGCGACGCTTATCGCCGCCGCCCTGCGCGAAGCTCAGGAAGAGGTGGCGATCCCGCCGGAGGCGGTCGAGGTGATCGGCGTCCTGCCGCCGGTGGACAGTGTCACCGGCTTTCAGGTGACGCCGGTGGTGGGCATTATTCCCCCGGATCTGCACTATCACGCCAGCCAGGACGAAGTCTCCGCGGTATTTGAAATGCCGCTCGCCGAAGCCCTGCGCCTTGGGCGCTACCATCCGCTCGATATCCACCGCCGGGGCAACGACCACCGCGTCTGGCTCTCCTGGTACCAGCATTATTTTGTCTGGGGAATGACCGCCGGGATCATTCGCGAGCTGGCGCTGCAAATTGGCGCACGTCCTTAGCTATACTGATAATGAGAGGGCGCTCTCATTATTAGTAAAATCGCGGTTAGCCATTAGTTTAATTCATGTGAATAGTTGAACTGACAGGGCGCTTCCCTCTTACACTATGCGCAGTTATTACATCGTTACCGCACCCGCGGTAACCCTGTCAGGAGTATTATCGTGATTAGTCTATTCGACATGTTCAAGGTGGGGATTGGTCCCTCATCTTCCCACACTGTTGGCCCGATGAAGGCCGGAAAACAGTTCGTCGATGACCTGGTCGAAAAAGGATTGCTTAATGCAGTGACTCGTGTGGCGGTTGACGTCTACGGTTCACTGTCATTAACCGGCAAAGGCCACCATACGGACATCGCCATTATCATGGGACTGGCGGGCAATCAGCCCGATACAGTCGATATTGACGCGATCCCGGCTTTTATCCGTGACGTCGAAGCGCGCGGTCGTCTGCTGCTGGCCAACGGCCAGCACGAGGTCGACTTCCCGGCGGATGACGGCATGCGTTTTCGCAGCGACAACCTGCCGCTGCACGAAAACGGCATGACCATTCACGCCTGGGCCGGCGAGAAAGAGATCTACTGCAAGACCTACTACTCGATCGGCGGCGGCTTTATTGTCGACGAAGAGCACTTCGGCAAGGAAAACGCCAACGAACTGCAGGTGCCCTACCCATTTAAATCGGCGCAGGAAATGCTGGCCTACTGCAAAGAGACTGGCCTGTCGCTCTCCGGGATGGTGATGCAGAACGAGTTGGCTCTGCACAGCAAAAAAGAGATCGAGGATTATTTCGCCAACGTCTGGCAGACCATGCGCGCCTGTATCGACCGCGGGATGAACACCGAGGGCGTGCTGCCTGGCCCGCTGCGCGTACCGCGTCGCGCCTCGGCGCTGCGTCGTCTGCTGGTGGCCAGCGATAAGCTCTCCAGCGATCCAATGAACGTTGTTGACTGGGTCAATATGTTCGCGCTGGCGGTCAATGAAGAGAACGCCGCCGGCGGTCGCGTGGTAACCGCGCCGACCAACGGCGCCTGCGGCATCGTTCCGGCGGTACTCGCCTATTACGATCACTTTATCGAGTCCGTCAGCCCGGAGATCTATATTCGCTACTTTATGGCCTGCGGGGCGATCGGCGCGCTGTATAAGATGAATGCGTCCATTTCCGGCGCGGAAGTCGGCTGTCAGGGCGAGGTGGGCGTCGCCTGCTCAATGGCGGCGGCGGGCCTGGCTGAACTGCTCGGCGCCAGCCCGGAACAGGTTTGCGTGGCGGCGGAGATCGGCATGGAACACAACCTCGGCCTGACCTGTGATCCGGTCGCCGGCCAGGTGCAGGTGCCATGCATTGAACGTAACGCCATCGCCTCCGTCAAGGCGATCAACGCCGCGCGAATGGCGATGCGCCGCACCAGCGAACCGCGCGTCTCGCTCGATAAGGTGATCGAGACCATGTATGAAACCGGTAAAGACATGAACGCCAAGTACCGCGAAACCTCGCGCGGCGGCCTGGCGATTAAAGTTCAGTGTGACTAAACTATTCGTGTCCCTCTGCGCCTGCAAAGCGCGCAGGGGGTTAACCCTGGTGACTGAAATCTCCCTGATGCGCCTTCAACGGCGCATTTTCTTTTTTCTATACCTGGCGATATTCTGCCACTACACTTGCTCTATAAAATAAGCCACGCTTAACCACTCGTCCTGTCGACAGGGTGTCGCACATGCAGACTGCACAAAAAGTCATTACGGCCTATCGTCACAAACGCATTATTGTCTGCCTGCTGGTAGCCCTGGCGACCCTGGGCGCCACATTAGCCATCCGATTTATTTCGCAGCGCAGCGTAAATGAAGATTATATTCGCACGGCCGCCACCCAACGGGTGGCGGCGCTCAATGACATCTTGCGCCCGCTAAGCGCGCAGCGAGCCACCCTGCTCCCTCTGGTGGGCAAACCCTGCCCTGATATCCATCTGACGCTGCGCAAAATGGCGGCCTCGTTGCAAACCATTCGTTCCGTCGCCCTCGTCACGTCAGGTATCGTTTACTGTTCCAGTATTTTTGGCCCGCGACAGGCAGACTTACATCGCCTGCAGCCCGCGCTTCCTGCGCCCCGCCCTCTGCTGCTCTTCTCGAACGACAGCTCCTTGCTCAAAGGCTCGCCGGTACTGATCCAATGGTATCCAGCCGCGGAGAGCGGCCTGGACGGCGTGATGCTGGTGGTGAATATTGAGCTGCTGGGAACCTTAATTCTTAATGAAAAATCGGCCCTGATCAGCGACGTCAGCCTGCAGGTTGGCGATCGTTATTTTAGCAGCCGCCATGGGCTTCTCGAAAAAGCGCATGTCCCGCAGGGCACGGTGATTTATCGCCAGCGCTCTACGGAGTTTCCGTTTACTGTCAATATTAACGGCCCTGGCGCCTCGGCGATTGCGCTTGAGGAGCTGCCCGGCGAGCTGCCGCTGGCGCTGATTTTTAGCCTGCTAATGACCGGCATCGCCTGGCTGGCCACCGCCGGCAGAATGAGTTTCTCGCGGGAAATAAGCCTTGGCATTTCGGCCCGGGAGTTTGCCCTCTGGTGCCAGCCGCTGCAGGATGCGCGCAGCGGCCGCTGCTGCGGGGTGGAGATCCTGCTGCGCTGGAATAATCCCCGCCGTGGGACGATTTCGCCGGAGGTATTTATCCCCATCGCCGAAGGCAATAATCTGATCATCCCTCTCACCCGCTATGTGATTGCCGAAACCGCTCGCCGCCTGGACGCTTTTCCTCGCGACCGCCATTTTCACATCGCGATCAATGTCGCCGCGCGCCATTTCGCTAACGGACTCCTGCTGCGCGACCTGCACAATTACTGGTTCAGCGTGGATCCGGTGCAGCAGCTGGTGGTCGAGCTAACCGAACGCGATGTCCTGCAGGATGGCGACCAGCATATGGCCGAACATCTGCACTTTAAGGGCGTACAGCTGGCGATCGATGATTTTGGTACCGGCAATACTTCGCTCTCATGGCTGGAAAAGCTGCGCCCGGATGTTTTGAAGATCGACCGCTCGTTCACCAGCTCGGTCGGCATAGATAGCGTGAACGCGACGGTGACAGATATTATTATCGCCCTCGCCAACCGCCTGCATATTGTTACCGTTGCCGAAGGGGTGGAGACGCTGGAGCAGGAAAGCTACCTGCGTAGCCACGGCGTCGATGTGCTGCAGGGGTTTTATTATGCGCGGCCGATGCCGGTGGAGGCGTTCCCGGCGTGGCTGGCCAGCAGGGAGGAGAGTGAGGGTGAGAGCGAGACGACAGAATAACTCGCCGGCCGCAGCGGCCGGCGAGCCTGGCGATTACTCTTCTTCGTCGGTCGGCGGACGAGTGACCACCGCGCGCACCAGATCGACCCGGTAATCATTCGCTTCCACTACGGTAAAATGCAGCGGCGGAAGCGACACGACGTCGCCAATGCGCGGGATATGACCATTGGCGGAGATCACCAGCCCGGCAACGGTGGCAATATCCTCATCGTCATTGATCAGTGGATCCAGCCCCAGCGCCTGCTGCAGCGCATGCAGGTCGGTCGACCCCTTAATAAGCCAGCCATCGCCATCAATGACAATCTCTGGCGTCTCATCAGCGTCCGGGAATTCACCGGCAATGGCTTCAAGGACGTCCAGCGGCGTGACCAGCCCCTGCACCACGCCAAATTCATTAGTTACGATGACGAAGCTGCCGCGCGCCCGACGCAGGACCCCGAGCAGATTGATCGGGTCCAGCGTTTCCGGAACGACAATTGCCGGGGAGGCAGAAGCCAGCGCCGCGACGTTTTCCCCCGACTCCAGGGCCACCAGCATCTCTTTCGCCCGCACGATACCAATGATTTCATCCAGCTCTCCGCGGCAGACCGGGAAGAGGCTGTGCGGCGACGACAGCAGCTGACGACGAATTTCATCTTCACTCTGCTCAGCGTCGACCCAGCTGATTTCTCCGCGCGGGGTCATGATGCTGCGCAGGGAGCGCTGGGCCAGGGTCAGCACGCCGTTAATCATGTAGCGCTCTTCTTCCGCAAAGGCGCCCTCGGGAACGGGCACCGCGGCTGGACTGTCTGCGTCATGGCTGACGGAGGCCTGTTTGCGGCCGCCCATCAGGCGCAGGATGGCATCCGCGGTACGAGCGCGCAGCGGCAGCGTCGACTGGTGGCGAACAAAGTTACGGCGCGCCACCTGGTTAAAGAACTCGATAATGATCGAGAAACCGATCGCCGCGTACAGATACCCTTTTGGAATGTGGAAGCCAAACCCTTCCGCCACCAGGCTAAGGCCAATCATCAACAGGAAGCTCAGACAGAGCACGACCACCGTCGGGTGCTGGTTGACAAAGCGCGTCAACGGCTTGGAGGCCAGCAGCATCAAGATCATCGCGATCACCACCGCCGCCATCATCACCGGCAGATGGTTAACCATCCCGACCGCCGTGATCACGGCGTCCAGGGAGAAGACGGCATCCAGCACCACTATCTGCAATACTACTACCCAGAAACTGGCATAGCCTTTACCGTGACCGGCATCGTGCTGGCGGTTTTCCAGCCGTTCATGCAGCTCGGTTGTCGCCTTAAACAACAAGAAGATCCCGCCGAGCAGCATGATGAGATCGCGCCCGGAAAAGGAGAAATCGGCGATGGTAATCAGTGGTTTCGTCAGCGTCACCATCCAGGAGATGACCGACAGCAGCCCCAGGCGCATCACCAGCGCCAGTGACAGGCCGATCAGACGCGCTTTATCGCGCTGCTTCGGCGGCAGTTTGTCCGCCAGGATGGCAATAAACACCAGGTTGTCGATACCGAGCACAATTTCCAGAACGATAAGCGTCAACAGGCCGGCCCAGATTGAGGGATCCATTAACAATTCCATGTACGACTCCGGTTTGCGGCAAGGTCAGTCATCGCCATGCCATGCAGGGGCGCGACACCAGGTGCTGAAAGAAATGCGGGATACGTAGAGGTGGCAATCAGATGCCAGAAAGTGAAAAGACGTCGATGACGGTCCATACTGCGGGCTATGCCCTATACTCCTGAGTAATTAAACGGAAGTTAAACATAGCAAAATATAGATCGAAATTGGAAATAATTTACCTGAATTTGCAATAACTAAGGCTATTTTTTGCGCTGCAAAATTATTCGCAGACGATACGTGATTAACGGATCTTCATCACATTAATTATTTTTTCACTGTCTAAAATAATTCGCGGTAGTAACTATTTTCTATCTTACACCCTAACTGAATCGATTTTGTCCTCAAGAGTGATTCAGGATGTATCAAAGCAGATGATGCATTCACGATAATAAAGGAGGTAGCAAGTGACGATTGCTATTGTAATAGGCACACATGGTTGGGCTGCAGAACAGCTGCTGAAAACAGCAGAAATGCTGTTGGGCGAGCAGGAAAACGTTGGCTGGATCGATTTCGTTCCGGGTGAAAATGCCGAAACGTTGATCGAGAAATACAACGCCCAGTTGGCAAAACTGGATACCAGTAAAGGCGTGCTGTTTCTCGTCGATACATGGGGAGGCAGCCCTTTCAACGCTGCGAGCCGCATTGTCGTCGATAAAGAGCATTACGAAGTTATCGCCGGCGTCAATATCCCGATGCTGGTGGAAACCTTCATGGCCCGCGACGACGATCCTTCCTTTGATGAACTGGTCGCCTTAGCGGTTGAAACCGGCAGCGAAGGCGTGAAAGCGCTTAAAGCCAAACCGGTGGAAAAAGCGGCCCCTGCGCCCGCGCCTGCCGCAGCGCCAAAAGCCGCCGCACCGGCCAAACCCATGGGCCCGGACGACTACATGGTAATTGGCCTTGCGCGTATAGACGACCGTCTGATCCATGGTCAGGTCGCCACCCGCTGGACCAAAGAGACCAACGTTACCCGCATCATCGTTGTCAGTGATGAAGTGGCCGCGGATACCGTGCGTAAAACTCTGCTGACCCAGGTTGCGCCGCCGGGCGTCACCGCTCACGTGGTGGATGTGGCCAAAATGATCCGCGTCTACAACAACCCCAAGTATGCCGGACAGCGCGTTATGCTGCTGTTTACTAACCCGACCGACGTTGAACGTATCGTCGAGGGCGGCGTGAAAATCACCAGCGTCAACATCGGCGGTATGGCGTTCCGCCAGGGTAAAACCCAGGTTAACAACGCGATTTCAGTCGATGCCAAAGATATTGAGGCGTTTAAAAAGCTGAACGCCCGCGGTATCGAGCTGGAGGCACGTAAAGTGTCCACCGATCCGAAACTGAAAATGATGGATCTGATCGCTAAGGTTGATAAATAACCCGGCGGATCGCGCCCCAGTTTTCACTTTAAGACTTAATCAACAGGAGAAGTACAATGGAGATTACCCTTCTTCAGATTGTGCTGGTGTTCATCGTCGCGTGTATTGCGGGTATGGAGTCGGTACTTGATGAATTTCAGTTCCACCGTCCTCTGATCGCCTGTACGCTGATCGGCGCCGTTCTCGGCGATATGAAAACCGGTATTATCATCGGCGGTACGCTGGAGATGATAGCCCTGGGCTGGATGAACATCGGTGCGGCGGTAGCCCCTGATGCCGCGCTGGCGTCCATTATTTCCACCGTCCTGGTTATTGCCGGCCATCAGAGCATCGGCGCCGGTATCGCGCTGGCTATCCCGCTGGCGGCGGCAGGCCAGGTGCTGACCATCATCGTGCGCACCATCACCGTGGCCTTCCAGCACGCGGCGGATAAAGCGGCGGAGAATGGCAACCTGACCGCCCTGTCGTGGCTGCACGTCTCGTCCCTGTTCCTGCAGGCGATGCGTATCGCTATCCCGGCCGTTATCGTGGCGATTTCCGTCGGCACCAGCGAAGTTCAGGGCCTGCTGAATGCTATCCCGGAAGTGGTCACCAGCGGTCTGAACATCGCCGGCGGTATGATCGTGGTTGTCGGTTATGCAATGGTCATCAACATGATGCGCGCAGGCTATCTGATGCCGTTCTTCTACCTCGGCTTCGTCACCGCCGCCTTCACCAACTTCAACCTGGTGGCCCTGGGTGTGATTGGTGCGGTCATGGCAATCCTCTACATCCAGCTGAGCCCGAAATATAACCGCGTCGCCGGTGCGCCGGCTCAGGCGGCTGGTAACAACGATCTCGATAACGAACTGGACTAACAGGTGAGCGAAATGGTTGATATGACTAAAAATACCACCGAGAAAAAACTCACACAGAGTGATATTCGTGGCGTGTTCATTCGTTCTAACCTGTTCCAGGGTTCATGGAACTTCGAACGTATGCAGGCGCTGGGGTTCTGCTTCTCTATGGTTCCGGCGATTCGTCGTCTGTACCCGGAGAACAACGATGCGCGTAAGCAGGCGATTAAGCGTCACCTTGAGTTTTTCAACACCCACCCTTACGTTGCCGCTCCGGTACTGGGCGTAACGCTGGCGATGGAAGAGCAGCGCGCCAATGGCGCAGAGATTGACGATGGCGCTATCAACGGCATCAAAGTCGGTCTGATGGGACCGCTGGCCGGCGTTGGCGACCCGATCTTCTGGGGTACCGTGCGTCCGGTGTTTGCAGCCTTAGGCGCCGGGATCGCGATGAGCGGTAGCCTGCTCGGTCCTCTGCTGTTCTTTATCCTGTTCAACGCGGTGCGTCTGCTGACCCGTTACTACGGCGTCGCCTATGGTTATCGCAAAGGCGTGGATATCGTTAAAGATATGGGCGGCGGCTTCCTGCAGAAACTGACTGAGGGGGCGTCAATCCTCGGCCTGTTTGTCATGGGGGCGCTGGTTAACAAGTGGACGCATGTGAACATTCCGATGGTGGTGTCAAAAATCACCGGCTCTGACGGACAGGTTCACGTCACCACGGTGCAGACTATCCTTGATCAGCTGATGCCGGGTCTGGTGCCGCTGCTGTTGACCTTCGCCTGTATGTGGCTGCTGCGTAAGAAAGTTAACCCGCTGTGGATCATCGTTGGCTTCTTCGTCATCGGTATCGCCGGCTACGCGGTCGGCCTGCTGGGTCTGTAATTTCCAGGCTGTACGCCGGGGGCTTGCCCCCGGCTTTTTTTTATCAGGAGAAACGCAAAGCAATGACCTTCACGGACCTGGTGATCATCCTGTTTATCCTTGCGCTACTGGCCTACGCGATATATGACCAGTTTATTATGCCGAGGCGAAACGGCCCGGTACTGCTGGCCATCCCCCTGCTTCGCCGCAGTCGCGTTGACGGCATGATCTTTGTCGGCCTCACCGCCATTCTGATCTATAACAACATTACCCAGCACGGCACGGCGATCACCACCTGGCTATTATCTGCGCTGGCGCTGATGGGGCTCTATTTATTCTGGATCCGTACGCCGAAAATCATTTTTAAACCGCGCGGCTTTTTCTTCGCCAACGTGTGGATAGAATATCAGCGGATTAAAGAGATGAATTTATCCGAGGACAGTGTGCTGGTGATGCAATTAGAGCAACGGCGGCTGCTGATACGCGTACGAAATATCGACGATCTGGAGAAGATATACAAACTTCTCATTACAACTCAATGACTTAAAAATATAGCCAGCGCTATATTATTCCCGTTAGCAGCGGAGAAATATTATAGCCACGGCTATATTTCCCGCCTAACCTTATCTTTTTTATTAACTATTTTTTCACTTATAAATTTAAATGAAAATCGTTATCATTTGGTTATTAAAATAGCCCTCTTCTGTTATTGTTTTATATTCTAAAAATATGTTAAGGTTGCGCCCGTCGTTGGGGAGTAGCCGATTTCCTGCCCGCCAGGAAATGTACGTGTCAACATACTCGTTGCAAAACGTGGCACGTACGGGTTGAAGAGATTCAATCAGGCGAGACCATAGATACATCACTGCTGTACGTATTGCTCAGCCATTGAGCGGCTCCGCGTATGTTTACTGGGGGCAGCGATGTGTCATATGGATTATCCCCGGTCAGGACACGCACATGAATTTATCCGCTACCATTCTTCTCGCTTTCGGCATGTCCATGGACGCCTTCGCAGCCTCCATCGGCAAAGGCGCCACCCTGCATAAACCCAAATTTTCAGAGGCAGTACGCACCGGGCTGATTTTTGGCGCCATTGAAACCCTGACACCGCTGGTCGGCTGGGGGCTTGGCATGCTGGCCAGCCAGTTTATCCTCGAGTGGAATCACTGGATTGCCTTTATTTTACTGGTGTTTCTCGGCGGGCGAATGATCGTCGAAGGTTTTCGCGGCGACAGCGACGAGGCGTGCGAGGCGCCTCACCGACATGGTTTCTGGCTTCTGGTCACCACCGCCTTCGCCACCAGCCTTGACGCGATGGCCGTCGGCGTCGGTCTGGCCTTCCTGCAGGTCAGCATTGTGACCACCGCGCTGGCGATCGGCTGCGCCACCTTTATCATGTCGACGCTGGGGATGATGGTCGGTCGCTTTATCGGCCCGCTGCTTGGCAAACGAGCCGAAATTCTCGGCGGTATCGTGCTGATTGGCATCGGCAGCGAAATCCTCTGGAGCCATTTCGCCGGTTAAGCTTTACGCTTCGCGCTGCCAGCAGTGGATCATAAAATCGGTCTGGCAACCAAAGGTCGGCTGCTGACGCAGCGCGGCGTGCACTTCGGCTTTAGCCCGCCATGCGAACGGCGTCATCTGCAGCAGGGCCTGCGCTTCACTTCCCGTCAGGATCATCGGGTAAGCCAGCTGCTGCTGAGCCTCCAGGCGGAACCCCGGCATCGCTTCCGTCTTCAGCTCATGCAGGCGAACTTCATCGTAAATCAGCCCTTTCAGCTCCAGTAGGTGACGGGGACCCGGCGTGGCGGTGATCACCCAACCACCGGGACGCACCACCCGCGCCAGCTCTTCGGCGTTGCAGGGCGCGTAAATGCGCACTACCGCGTCGAAGCTAGCGTCGGAAAATGGCAGGCGCTGGCTGGAGGCCACGCAAAAATTCACCTGCGGGTAGCGTTTTGCCGCCGCGCGGATCGCCGGCTTCGACACGTCCAGCCCCCAGCTGCGGCTGGCGATCGCGGCAAACGCGTGGGTGTAATACCCCTCGCCACAGCCGATATCCAGTAAATCCGTAGGGGCGTAATGTCGCAGCCGCTCAGCGATAGCATCCCGTAGCGGCTGATAATGTCCGGCGTCGAGGAACGCCCGCCGGGCCTGCATCATTTCGGCGCTATCGCCGGGATCGCGCGACCGCTTGAACTGCACCGGTAGCAGATTGACGTACCCCTCTTTCGCCAGATCGAACTGGTGCCGCTGCGGGCAGGAATAGTGGTTGTCGCTACGGCTGAGCGGCGCGTGACAAAGGGGGCAACTGTATGACATGACGGCTCCGGTGTTGCTGAAAGGGCGAAAGTGTAGCGCTATTCGCCCCTGCAGACCACTGTTACAGCGCCGGCCCCTGTGGGTGGCTATCGTGCATTACGATCAGATTCTCCGCCCCTTGCGGCATGCCGTCCGGCATGACGTTCTCCAGCCGCAGGACATCGCCCATGATCTGGCTGAAGACCGGCGCGGACACAGCGCCGCCGTAATAGGAACCATTGCTCGGATCGTTCATCACCACCACCAGCGCGAACTGTGGTCGACTGGCGGGCGCCACGCCGGCGGTATAGGCCACATACTTATCGATATATTTGCCGTCCGGGCCGATTTTCTTCGCCGTGCCGGTTTTTACCGCCACCCGGTAGTCGCGTACCGCCGCTTTGGTACCGCCCCCGCCCGGGAGCGCCACGCTCTCCATCATATGTTCCACGCTATGCACAATACTCTCCGGCATCACCCGCGTGCCCATCACCGGCGGATCGATGCGGGTAATCGACAGTGGTCGCGCAATGCCGAAGCCGCCGATGGTGGCGTAGACGTGGGCGAGCTGGAGCGGGGTGACCATCAAACCATAGCCGAAGGCGAAGGTGGCGCGATCCAGTTGCCCCCAGTAGCGGCGATGCGGCATCAGCCCGGCGCTTTCGCCGGTCAACCCCAGCCCCGTCGGTTCGCCGAAGCCGAAAGCTTTATAGGTATCGATCAGATGCTGCACCGGCATGGCGAGCGAGAGGTGGGACACGCCGGTATCGCTGGATTTCTGCAGGATCCCGGTCAGGCTCAGCTCCGGATAATAGCCCACATCGCGAATACGATGGCCATCGAGGACGAACGGATGGGTATCCACCACGCTGTCTGGCTGGACAATCCCCTGCTGCAGCGCAGTCATGATCACCAGCGGTTTGACCGTCGACCCGGGCTCGAAGGTGTCGCTGATGGCCCGGTTGCGAAAATCATCCAGCGTCGCGCTATCGCGATTGTTCGGATTGAAGTCCGGATAGCTGGCCATCGCCAGGATCTCGCCGGTATCAATTTTGATCAATACCGCCGCCCCGGACTCTGCTTTGTTCCAGCGGACGGCGTTGTCGAGGGCGTCTTCCGTCACCGTCTGCAGGCGTTCATCAATACTCAGCTGCAGATTATGCGCCGGTACCGGCGGCACTTCGGTAATGTTCTCAATGACATTACCATGTTTATCTTTACGCACCAGACGTCGCCCGGGTTTACCGGTCAACTGGGCGTTAAAGCTTTTCTCCACCCCTTCGATGCCCTGATTATCAACATTGGTAAAGCCCAGCAGATTGGCAGCCACGTGGCCCGCCGGGTAGAACCGTCGCGATTCATCGCGCAGGTAGACGCCCGGCAGATGCAGTTTATCAATCCACTCTGCCTGCTCGGGATTGATCTGACGCGCCAGATAGAGAAAGCGAGCGTGGGGATGACTCTGTACCCGCTGGGCCAGCTCTCCGAGGTTGAGATGCAGCGCTTCGGCCATCGCCTGCCAGCGGGGCCCATAGCCCACACCGCCCTTCTCCATAGTGGTCTGCGGGTCGATCCAGATAGCACTGACCGGAACGCTCACCGCCAGCGGCCGTCCTTCCCGGTCGCTGATCATCCCCCGCTCAACCGCTACGGGTTCTTCGCGCAGGGAGCGCATATCTTCTTGTTTTACCAGGTTATCGGGGGAGATAATTTGTAGCCAGCCCACGCGGACCAGCAGCAGCCCCAGACAACCGAGAATGGCCACACACAGTAACCCGAAGCGAATCGGGGTGAAACTGGCGGCGGACTTCGTTTTTTTCTTTAGCACCATAGCTCCGGCATTGTTTTGCAACCAACTGATTTAACAGAAAATTAGCAAAACAGACTGCTACACAATGCTAATAAAGATGAGTATTTGCAACAAGACGCGACGGGAGGGGGAAAAATGACATGCTTTGCAATAAAAATGCAAAAGCCCCGCGCAGGCGAGGCTTTTATACAAGAAGAGTGGTCTTGTATCAGATAGCAGTTACGTTAACTGCAGCCGGACCTTTCTGGCCGTCCTGAATTTCGAACTCAACGTTCTGGCCTTCAGCCAGAGTTTTGAAGCCGTTACCCTGGATAGCGGAGAAGTGTACGAACACGTCTTTGCTGCCATCAGCCGGAGTAATGAAACCAAAACCTTTAGACTCGTTGAACCACTTAACTTGACCTTTAATCTTTGCCATTTGCAAAATTCCTTAGACTGTTTTCTTCGCCTGCTGGCGTTTACCTAGATAAAACTGACACATAACTGCATGAGGCACTAATTTAAGGTTCGGCAGAGAAGCGGTATTCAACGACAACGTGTTTACTCAGGACTTCTTTACTGAAAATGCCACACATAAACAGAACTGTACCTCGTTTAACCCGAAACGTGTTATCACACACTACGTAAATAATGGCAAGCCATTTTTAAACGTGTCTCGATCGTTCGCACAAATTATAAGGTAATCATTTGATCGCCTGCACATTTATGCGTCTTTGCCGCCCCTGGCAAGGCGCTACAGCATCAGCCAATATCGCCCATTCGCTGCCTCATTACTGCAACTTTTTTACCATAGCTCAACAACTTCGCTTCGTCCAGGTATGTCCGTACACGAACTGCTGTGATGTAAGCGTCTGGTGGGCAACGGTGAATATTGATGCGCATAATTCGTTATAACTCCAGACTAAAAATCGCTAAGCCGTGCCAGTGTAGTGATAATAAAACCTGTTAGTCGTCACGCTAAAAATAGTGCTAATTCTGCACCTTAATAATGAAAAAAAGATGACAGTGTCACGTTACCCAACAATAAACGCGGCGAGAATGACTTTATTTACAGCGTGTAATAAAGAGGATATTGCACTAAGAAAGGAATAATGGAATAAGAATAAGATATTACCGCCCGCTATCATGCAGGTGCGCATCTTATGATGCACACCTGTCGGGCGCCTTAACGTTCAGCTACCAGGCGGATAAACTCATCCTCCCCTTTCGCCTTGCCGGCGACGGTCGGCTCAGCCACATCCTCTTTCTCTGGCGCATTAGCTTCGCACAGGCGACGTAACAGCGCATTCTGCCGCTTTTGCTGATCCAGCAGCGCTTGCAGCAGCTCTATCTGCTCATTCGCCCGCGAACTGGCGCGGTTGACGAAGAACCATAACAACAGACCAACAAGCAGCAGCGCCACGGACACAGCCAGCGATGCCAGATTTAAAATCCCAGGATTTAGTAACTCACTCATTTCACCACCTCAAAGAGAAGGCGTTCATTCTACCACCCGCGGCGCAGAAGGAAATCAGTCGGCAGAAAAATGTCTTACCACGGAATAAATTTATTAATAGTGCAAATGCCGCTGAAAAACTGAACATCCTGGTCGCACATTACGTTAAGCATCTGAGTCCACAGCAACAGGCAGCCTGCTATGATGACTATCAGTAAAACCCACCGTAATTTTTTCACTCCACTCTCCGCATCAGTACGCAATGTCGCCAGGATAGCACGGCCTTCTTAAACCGCGGCTAACTGTATTACGAAAGGTAAGTTTAGGAATCATCGACTTGTTTCAAAACGTGTTCGTGTCAAAATCACGCCAGGGATCATACAAATAATGAGGCATCAATGCGATTAATCATTCGTACTATTATCTTGGTGGCTATCTTATGGATTGGCGTATTATTGAGCGGTTATGGGGTGTTATTCCACAGTGAGGAAAACGTCGGCGGTCTGGGTCTTAAGTGCCAATACCTCACCGCCCGCGGAGTCAGCACCGCACTTTATGTTCATTCCGACAGCGGAGTGATCGGCGTCAGCAGTTGCCCTCTGCTGCGTAAAAGCACAACCGTGGTTGATAACGGCTAACATCGAACCGGCGATCGCGACGTAGCGCCGCGGTCGCCAACCCGGTATCCGCCGCCTCAGAACGGATAGTCGTTGTATCCCATTTGTTCAGAAATCTTACGCGCCGCCTGATGGAGCATCGCCACGTATTCATGCAAGCGTTCTTCAGAGAAACGTAGCGTTGGGAAAGAGATGCTCAGCCCGGCGATGACCACGCCGAAACGGTCAAACACCGGCACGCCAATGCAGCGCAGCCCCTCTTCCTGTTCCTCATTATCCTCGCCATAGCCCTGCTCGCGAACGCCATCCAGCACTTTTAGCAACTCCTCGGTGCTGGTAATGGTCCGCTCGGTGCTGCGCTTATACTCCACGCCGTCGAGGATCTGCTCCACTTCGCTGCGATCGCGCCATGCCAGCAGCACCTTGCCAATCGCGGTACTGTACAGCGGGTTGCGGCGGCCAATACGCGAGTACATCCGCAGGTTATACATCGAGTCAATTTTATGGATGTAGACGATACTGTCTTCATCCAGCGCCCCAAGATGGATGGTCTCTTTCGTCAGTCGCGAAAGTTCGCGCATCTGAATATCGGCGCTGCGCACCAGGTCGACGTTCTGCAGCGCGCGCGCGCCCAGTTCGAACAGCTTGAGGGTGAGAGAGTATTTCTCAGACTCTCCTTCCTGTGCCACATAGCCCAGTGATTTCATGGTCTGTAAAAAGCGATAAACGGTGCTTTTCGACATCATGACGCGCTGGGACAGTTCGGTAATGCCAATTTCACGCTCTTCACCCAGCGCCTGTAGGATGCCGAAAACCTTCAATACCGAAGAGACAGAATCTGGCTGTTTATCCAAATCTGCACCTGCCATTTATCACCTCGTCGTAACTGTTTTATAAAAATTAGAACCGGTTTTTATTATAAATTCGCCGCCTCTGAGCCGCAATCATTCTTCTGCCACTTCGTTACAAATCTGCGACATACTGCGAATTAATCAATGCTAAACTCATCATTCAAAAAACCGTTTCATTTAAGACTCATATTCACCATGGATAAAAATTCTTCTGATGGCGTGCCGTTGCCGCAACGCTATGGCGCCATTCTGACCATCGTGCTTGGGCTGACCATGGCCGTGCTTGACGGGGCTATCGCCAACGTCGCGCTGCCGACTATCGCCAGCGATCTCAACGCCTCACCGGCGGCTTCAATCTGGATCGTTAACGCCTACCAAATCGCCATTGTCATCGCCCTGCTGCCGCTCTCCTTCCTCGGCGACATGGTCGGCTATCGGCGTATCTATAAGATAGGCCTGGTGGTGTTTATCTTTACCTCGCTGGCCTGCGCGCTGTCGCGTAGCCTCGAAATGCTAACCTTCGCCCGCGTCGCGCAGGGATTGGGCGGCGCCGCGCTGATGAGCGTCAACACCGCGCTGATCCGTCTGATTTATCCGCAGCGCTTTCTTGGTCGCGGCATGGGCATTAACTCTTTTGTCGTTGCCGTCTCTTCGGCGGCCGGCCCGACTATCGCCGCAGCGATCCTCTCCCTCGCCTCATGGCAATGGCTGTTTTTAATAAACGTGCCTCTCGGCATCGTCGCCTTTATTCTGGCCATGCGCTTTCTGCCGCCCAACAGCGCGCGCAGCAAAATCATCCGCTTCGATCTGCCGAGCGCCATTATGAACGCCCTTACCTTCGGGCTGCTGATCACCGCCCTGAGCGGTTTCGCCCAGGGGCAGTCCACTCAGCTGGTGCTGGCGGAGGTCGCCGCTATGCTGGTGGTGGGGTTCTTCTTCGTTCGCCGCCAGCTCACGATGCCCGTCCCCCTGCTGCCGGTCGACCTGCTGCGTATCCCACTCTTCTCTCTCTCTATCTGCACTTCCATCTGCTCCTTCTGCGCGCAGATGCTGGCGATGGTCTCTCTGCCCTTTTTTCTGCAGTCGATGATGGGGCGCAGCGAAGTGGAGACGGGTCTACTGCTAACGCCGTGGCCGTTAGCGACCATGGTGATGGCGCCGCTGGCCGGCTATTTGATCGAGAAATGTCATGCCGGGCTGCTGGGGGCTATCGGTTTGCTGATTATGGCCTGCGGCCTGTTCGGCCTGGCGCTGCTGCCCTCGTCGCCCTCCGATCTGGATATCATCTGGCGCATGGCGCTGTGCGGCGCCGGCTTCGGGCTGTTTCAGTCGCCGAACAACCATACCATCGTCGCCTCGGCTCCGAGCCATCGTAGCGGCGGCGCCAGCGGCATGCTGGGCACCGCTCGCCTGCTCGGACAGAGCACCGGCGCGGCGCTGGTGGCGCTGCTATTCAATTTGCTCGGTAACAACGGCACCCACACCGCCCTGCTGCTGGCCGGCACCCTGGCTATCGTCGCCGCGCTAATTAGCGGTCTGCGGGTCACTCAGCCGCGCGCAGCCTGACGGACGGTAAAAAAAATCCGCAGCTTGCGGGCTGCGGATTGTCGTTTTCAGCGTCAGAAGATGGATTATTTCAGATATTCACCGCTACGCAGGGCTTCAATACGCTTATCCAGCGGCGGGTGAGTCATAAACAGTTCGCTCATGGATTTCGCTTTACCGTTAATGCAGAACGCCATCATGCTGCTGGCTTCCTGCGGCTCATAGCTGGTTTTCAGACGCTGCAGGGCTGCAATCATCTTCTCGCGGCCTACCAGACGCGCCGAGCCGGCGTCAGCATGGAACTCACGGTAACGCGAGAACCACATGGTGATTATGCTGGCCAGAATACCGAACACCAGCTCAAGCACCGTGGCGACGGCGAAGTAGATCAGCGGGTTGCCATTGCTGCTCTCCCCTTCATCTTCCCGGTTGCCGCCGAGGAAACCGGCCGCAATCTGCGCGATAACGCGGGAGATAAAGATAACGAAGGTGTTCACCACCCCCTGGATCAGGGTCATGGTAACCATATCGCCATTGGCGATGTGGCTGATTTCATGGGCAATGACCGCTTCCGCTTCATCACGGCTCATGTTTTGCAACAGCCCGGTGCTGACGGCGACCAGCGAGGCGTCACGACGCGCGCCGGTGGCGAAGGCGTTAATGTCAGGCGCGTGATAGATAGCTACCTGCGGCATGGCAATACCTACCTGCTGCGCCTGCTGCGCAACGGTATTCATCAGCCAGCGTTCCGTTTCGTTGCGCGGCTGCTCGATCACTTCCCCACCCACTGACTTCAGCGCCATCCACTTCGACATCATCAGCGAAACGATAGAACCACCGAAGCCGAACAGCAGGGCCATAATCAGAAGACCGGTCATGCTGCTGGATTGGATCCCCGTGAGGCTTAACACCAGCCCGAACACGACCATCACTGCCAGGTTCGTCAGCAGGAAAAGCGCGATTCGCATCATAATTTTCTTTTTACCTCAATTTAACAAAACGCACTATGCGATTACCCACATCGTATGGGTCAGGCTGCAATTTTCAACCATCAGCCCCCGCTAAGTCACGATAAAAACACAACTTTACATTTTGTAGCATCTTGCTGACAGCGGCAGCACAGGTTGACATTTTGTTAGATGAGCTGAATGGCGATGACAACGCGCACAAAAAAAACGGGCACCTCTCAGGGTGCCCGTTAGCAACTTATTTGCTGGCCGGCGGTTCCACCGCCGGGCGCGCTTTTTCCAGATGCGCCAGGTCTACCGCGATATGGACCGTTTCATCAAGATACGGATCCGGCTCCTGGTAATCCTTCGGCAGATCGTCCAGTTTTTTCAGCGGCGGCTTGCCTTCGCGTTTCAGGCGATCGTTAATCCGCGCCAGACGAATCGCATCATCTTCTTCGTTCTCTTTCTCACGCTGGGCGTAGTTCAGAGAGACGATGTTACGTTTGTCCTTCATCGCGTTATAACGGGCAATATCCTTCATGATGTACTGGAATTCAGGATCCTGCGCAATACGCTCGTCGTGGCGCTTGAGCAGCTCCGGTCCAAACGGGGTCAGATCCCCGGACTTCACATAGGTGGCCGCGTTGATGCTATCCCACGGCAGCGCGTTGTCTTCATACTGCTCGCCGGTTTCGCGATCTTCATTGCCGGTTGGCATCATGATATCCGGCGTCACGCCTTTGCGCTGCGTACTGCCGCCGTTAATACGATAGAACTTCTGGATGGTGTACTGGACGGAACCCAACGCCGGCCACTCCGGACGCAGCATTTGATCGTAAATACGATTCAACGAGCGATACTGCTGTACCGTCCCTTTACCGAAGGTCGGTTCGCCAACGATCAGCGCGCGGCCATAGTCCTGCATCGCTGCGGCGAAGATCTCAGACGCCGAGGCGCTAAAGCGGTCAACCAGCACCACCAGCGGCCCTTTGTAATAAACCACGCCATCGTTGTCGCTGTCTTCGCGCACTTTGCCATTATTATCCCGCACCTGCACCACCGGACCGGACGGAATAAACAGACCCGAGAGCGATACCGCCTCTGTCAGCGCTCCGCCGCCGTTGCTGCGCAGGTCAATGATGATGCTGCTGACGTTCTGTTTTTCCAGCTTCTGCAGCTGCACTTTCACGTCATCGGTCAGGCCAACGTAAAAGCCTGGGATATCCAGCACGCCGACTTTTTCTTTCCCGACGGTTTTCACCGACATCTTCACCGCACGGTCTTCCAGACGAATGCGCTCGCGGGTCAGCGTTACAATACGCGTCTTGGCTCCTTTACCGGCCGGCAGGATTTCAAGACGAACCTTGCTGCCCTTCGGCCCTTTAATCAGCGCCACGACGTCATCCAGACGCCAGCCGATGACATCAACCATCGACTTCCCGGTCTGGCCAACGCCAACGATGCGATCGCCGACGCTGATCGCTTTGCTTTTCGCGGCTGGACCGCCCGCCACCAGCGAATTAATGACGGTATAGTCATCATCCATCTGCAGCACGGCGCCGATCCCCTCGAGTGAGAGGCTCATTTCGGTGTTGAACTGCTCGGTATTACGCGGCGACAGATAATTTGTGTGCGGATCGATTTCGCGAGCGAAGGCGGTCATCGCCAGCGAGAAGACATCTTCGCTGTTGGTTTGCGCCAGGCGACGGATAGCAAACTTATAGCGACGGGTTAAGGTGTCGCGGATCTCTTTATCGTCTTTACCCGCCAGCTTCAGGCTTAACTGGTCAAACTTAACCTTAGCGTCCCACAGCTTGTTCAGCTCGGCCTCGTCTTTTGGCCACGGCGCTTTGGAGCGGTCAAGGTTGAAATTATCATTGCCGGTAAAGTCCATCGGACGTTCAAGCACCTTCAGCGCATACTGATAGCGCTCGAAGCGGCGCTGTTGCCCCAGGTTGTAGAGGTCGTAAAAGACGTCCAGTTTCCCGCTGCGCAGCTCATCGCCAATTTGGTCTTTTTTAGCCGCAAACTTCGCCACATCGCTGGCCAGCAGCACATTGTGGCTGTAGTCCAGCAGGTTCAGGTAACGGTCAAAAATCTTTGCCGAGAAGGCGTTGTCGAGATCAAACTGACGGTAATGAGAGCGGGTAAAGCGCGACGTCACGCGCTCGCTTACCGTCGCGTGCTGCGGCTCTTCTTTCAGCACGGGGATTTGATCTGCGCGGGTTATGTCATCAACAGCGAATGCATGGCCTGCTATTGCCAGCAGGCCCGCAAGCGCGGTGATTTTAAAAAATGTGTTCATGCCTGGCCCGGCCTCCGTTTCAGAACACCAGGTGTTCTGCGCGTACAATCATTGACATACCAGAAGTCAGCTGTACACGAACGCCATCTTTGGTGATTTCCAGAACGGTGGCGTCCATGGCGTTATTGCCTGCTTTTACCTTCAGCGCCTGGCCGACGGTCAGAACGGAAACATCCGATACCGGAGTAAGACGCTCTTCACGCGGGGCTTTGGCCGCAACAGGACGCGGTTTACGCTGTTCAGCGCCTTCTTTACGACGCGGCTGCTGAGGACGCGGTTTACGCTCGCGGCGAACGCCTTCATCCTGCTGGCCTGCGGCCGCAGCGGCTTCGCGTTTTTTCGCCTGCTGGGCTGCGCGCTGCGCCTGAACGCGAGCTTTCGCTTCTTCCAGCTGCTGACGCGCATGGGCAATGTGCTGCTCTTCCAGTTCGCCGCACGGATTGCCATCCAGGTCAACGCGAATAGCGCCGGCTTTTACGCCGTACAGATAACGCCAGCTGGACGTGTAGAGACGTAATGCAGCGCGAAGCTGGGTCTTGCTGAGATTCATCTCACCACCCACTCGCTCAACGAGATCCTGAAAAATTCCGATTTTCAGGGGGCGCGCTTCACCTTCAGCGCTAAAGCACTGCGGGAAACGTTCGGCCAGAAAGGCGATAACTTCTTTACTGCTATTCAACTTAGGTTGATTTTCCATGAAATTTCCTGATTACAACGGACGTAGCCAACAAGCCGCAGGCATGAACAGGCGACATTATAATGACGTCCTCGCTAAATGCTACGTTATCCGTTGATTATCCCACGACACGGGTAAAGATTTTTTGATAATCCGTGGCCGCAATGAGTTTTTCCAGCTGCTCGACCAGCGTGCGCAACCCCTGCTCATCTTCAGCGGTGAAGCGCCCGTAAGCCGGACTATCGATATCCAGCACGCCGATAATCTGGCCATTCACGCGCAGAGGGAAGACAATTTCCGAATTACTGGCGGCATCGCAGGCAATGTGGCCGTCAAAGGCGTGGACGTCCTCGACGCGCTGGACCTGAGCCTGCGCCACCGCCGCGCCGCATACGCCTCGCCCGACCGGGATCCGCACGCAGGCCAGTTTGCCCTGGAACGGTCCCAACACCAGGGTATCGCCTTCCAGAAGGTAGAAACCGGCCCAGTTGACCTCGCTCAGCCGCTCGAACAGCAGCGCGCTGGTATTGGCGATCATCGCCAGAAAACTGGTTTCACCTGCCATTAATGCCTGGAAATCGCGGTTCAGATCCGCGTAAAATTCTGTTTTGCTCATTATATCTTCACTTTGTTGTCTTACTGCCTGATACGTACAGCCTACTAAAATAAGCATTAAATGCGCTTGGGCTCAAGATGAATTCATTCATAGGTTAAGATAGTGAGATACATTCATTCCTGTACGTAATAAATGCCGATAAAAACACCCACCCTCAAACCTGCGAAAAAGATGGTCGTGCATACCGTCAGCACGCCGCTTCCCTATGCGCATTATCAGCGCTGTACGCAGTGTGACATGCTCTTCCGCTTACCGGTGCTCAAACGCAACCAAAGCGCCTGGTGTCCGCGCTGTAACGCGAAGGTGCGCGATGGTCGCGACTGGTCGCTGACCCGCCTGGGCAGCATGGCCCTCGCGATGCTATTGCTCATGCCTTTCGCCTGGTCTGAACCTCTGCTGCGCCTGCATCTGTTGGGCGTACGCATCGACGCCAACGTCCTGCAGGGGATCTGGCAGATGACCGCGCAGGGCGATCCGATTACCGCCGCCATGGTACTGTTTTGCGCGGTGGTCGCCCCGGTGCTGCTGGTGGTCTCCATCAGCTATCTCTGGCTGGGCAATGTGCTGGGGATGAACCTGCGGCCGGTGCTGCTGATGCTCAGCAAGCTTAAAGAGTGGGTGATGCTGGATATCTATCTGGTGGGCATCGGCGTCGCCTCCATCAAGGTGCAGGATTACGCCTTCCTGCAGCCGGGCATCGGTCTGGTGGCGTTTATCTCCCTGACGTTGTTGAGCATCCTGACGCTTATTCATATGAACGTCGAAGAGCTATGGGAGCGTTTCTATCCCGAGCGTCCGGCGACCCGCGCCGATAATAATCTGCAGGTGTGCACCGGCTGCCATTACACCGGCTATCGCGACGCGCGCGGCCGCTGCCGACGCTGCCACACGCCGCTGCATCATCGCCGACCGCAGAGCCTGCAGCGCAGCTGGGCGGCGCTGATTGCCTCGCTGGTTTTCCTCTTTCCGGCCAACCTGTTGCCAATCTCCATCATCTACGTCAACGGCGCGCGCCAGGACGACACGATCCTCTCGGGGATCATCTCCCTGGCCAGCAGCAATATCGCCATTGCCGGGGTCGTGTTTATCGCCAGTATTTTGGTGCCATTCACCAAAGTTATAGTGTTATTTACCCTGCTGCTCAGCATACAATTCAAGTGCGAGCAGGGATTGCGCACCCGCATCCTGCTGCTGCGGCTAATCACCTGGATTGGCCGTTGGTCGATGCTGGATCTGTTTGTTATCTCACTCACCATGTCGCTAATAAATCGCGATCAGCTCCTCGCTTTCACCATGGGGCCGGCTGCGGTTTACTTTGGCGGCGCGGTAATTTTAACTATTCTTGCAGTTGAATGGCTGGACAGCCGCTTACTTTGGGACGCACATGAGTCAGGAAACGCCCGCTTCGCAGACTGAAGCCAGAATAAAAACCAAACGCCGTATTTCGCCATTCTGGCTGCTGCCGGTCATCGCGTTGCTGATTGCCGCCTGGCTAATCTGGACCAGCTTTGACGATCGCGGATCGACGATTACGATTGATTTCCAGTCCGCGAACGGCATCGTGCCGGGACGGACGCCGATCCGCTATCAGGGGGTTGAAGTCGGCACCGTCCAGGATATTAGCCTCAGTAAAGATCTGAGTAAGATTGAGGTTTCGGCCAGCATCAAACGCGATATGAAAGATGCGCTGCGCAAAGAGACCCAGTTCTGGCTGGTCACGCCGAAAGCCTCTCTGGCCGGCGTATCGGGCCTCGATGCGCTGGTGGGCGGGAACTACATCGGCATGATGCCGGGCAAGGGTGAACCCGAAGATCACTTTGTCGCCCTTGACACCCAACCTAAATACCGCATCAACAACGGCGAGCTAATGATCCACCTGCAGGCGCCGGATCTTGGCTCTCTGAACAGCGGCTCGCTGGTCTACTTCCGGAAAATCCCGGTCGGGCGGGTGTATGACTATTCCCTGAATGCCAATAATCAGGGGGTGACCATCGATGTGCTAATTGAGCGCCGGTTTACCAATCTGGTGAAAAAAGGCAGCCGCTTCTGGAACGTCTCAGGCGTCAAGGCCGACGTCGGCCTGAGCGGGGCCAAAGTGCAACTGGAGAACCTGTCCGCGCTGGTGAACGGCGCCATCGCCTTTGACTCCCCCGCCGATTCGCATGTCGCCTCGCAAAACGATGAATATCACCTGTATGAAGATCTGGCGCATAGCCAGCGCGGCGTGGTAGTGACCCTCGATCTGCCTGATGGCGATGGACTGAAAGCGGGCTCGACGCCGCTCATGTATCAGGGGCTGGAGGTGGGCCAGTTAAGCAAACTGAATCTAAACCCCGGCGGCAAAGTTACTGGCGAGATGACCGTCGACCCGAGCGTGGTGACGCTGCTGCGGGAGAAAACGCTGATTCAGATGAAGAAGCCGAAGCTCTCCCTCGATAACCCCAGCATTAGCACCCTGCTCACCGGCAATACCTTTGAGCTGGTGCCCGGCGAAGGCGAGCCACGCAATCACTTCTCGGTAATGCCGGCGGATAAAGCGCTGCTGGATGAGCCCAACGTCGCCACCGTTACCCTCTCGGCGCCGGAGAGCTACGGCATCGACGGCGGTCAGCCGCTGGTGCTGCACGGAGTAAAAGTCGGCCAGGTGCTGGAGCGTAAACTGACGGCCAAAGGGGTAACCTTTCAGGTTGCCATTGACCCTGAATACCGCGATCTAATTCACGGCGACAGCAAATTTGTGGTTAACAGTCGTCTGGACGTCAAAGTGGGGCTCGACGGCGTGCAGGTGCTGGGCGCCAGCGCCAGCGAATGGGTGAACGGCGGGATCAGGGTGATCCCCGGCGAAAAAGGCAAAATGCAAAGCAGCTATCCGCTGTACGCTAACCTTGAAAAGGCGCAGGAAAATAGCCTGAGCGAAGTGCCGACCACTACCCTGAGCCTGTCTGCTGAGACGCTGCCTGACGTTCAGGCCGGCTCGGTGGTGCTGTATCGTAAATTCGCCGTCGGCGAGATCATCGCCGTCAAACCGCGCAAGGATGCATTCGATATCGATCTGCATATCAAGCCGGAGTACCGCTACCTGCTGACCAACAACAGCGTCTTCTGGGCGGAAGGCGGTGCGAAGGTCAAGCTTGACGGTAACGGACTCACCGTGCAGGCCTCGCCGCTGGCGCGCGCGATCAAAGGGGCGATCAGTTTCGATAACCTCAATGGCAGCAGCGCCGGAGCACGGCTGAATAACAAACGTATCCTTTATGCATCTGAAACGGCGGCGCGCGCCGTGGGCGGCCAAATCACCCTGCACGCGTACGACGCCGGGAAGATGGCGGCCGGGATGCCGATTCGTTATCTCGGCATCGACATCGGTCAAATCCAGTCGCTGGAGCTAATCACCGCCAAAAACGAAGTGCAGGCGAAAGCGGTGCTCTATCCGGAATACGTCGGCACCTTCGCCCGCGCCGGGACCCGCTTCTCGGTGATCACTCCGCAAATCTCCGCCGCGGGCGTGGAACATCTCGACACCCTGTTCCAGGCCTACATCAACGTTGAGCCCGGCCGCGGCCCGGCGCGACGCGATTTTGAGATCCAGGATACGACGATCAGCGATTCGCGTTATATCGACGGCCTGAACATCGTGGTGGAAGCGCCGGAGGCGGGGTCGCTTGGCATCGGTACGCCGGTCCTGTTCCGCGGACTGGAAGTCGGGACGGTTACCGGACTGTCGCTGGGGTCGATGTCTGACCGAGTGATGGTTAAGCTGCGCATCAGTAAGCGCTACCAGTACCTGGTACGTAATAACTCGGTGTTCTGGCTGGCCTCGGGTTACAGCCTCGACTTCGGCCTGATTGGCGGGGTGGTGAAAACCGGTACCTTCAATCAGTTTATCCGCGGCGGGATCGCCTTTGCCACGCCGCCGGGCACGCCGCTGGCGCCGAAGGCCCAGGATGGCAAGCACTTCCTGCTGCAGGAGAGCGAGCCGAAAGAGTGGCGGGAGTGGGGCACCGCTCTGCCGCAGTAATGCCCCCTTCTCCCGCCCCGGGCAACGCCGGGCGCGGGGAGAGGGTAAACCGCACGCCCCGGTGTCACGCGCCGGGGCGTTTGTGCTAAACTGCGCACCCTTTTTTTCTGTGGTGCGCTGCCCGTGGCTGAAAATACTGTCTATTTCCCTGAAGCGTTTCTCGCTCAAATGCGCGCGGCGATGCCAGCGCATCTCTCTTTCGACGACTTTATCGCCGCCTGTCAGCGCCCGCTACGCCGCAGTATTCGCGTCAATACGCTGAAGATTAGCGTCGATGATTTCCTCTCTCTGGTTGCCCCCTACGGCTGGCAGCTCGCGCCGGTGCCCTGGTGCGCAGAGGGATTCTGGATCGAGCGAGAGGATGACGACGCGCTGCCGCTGGGCAGTACCGCCGAACATCTCAGCGGACTGTTCTATATTCAGGAAGCCAGTTCGATGCTGCCGGTCGCCGCCCTGTTCGCCGATAACCGGCAGCCCGAACGGGTGATGGACGTTGCCGCCGCCCCGGGATCGAAAACCACCCAAATTGCAGCCCGAATGGGCAACGCGGGCGGCATTCTCGCCAATGAATTCTCCGCCAGCCGGGTGAAGGTGCTGCATGCCAACATCAGCCGCTGCGGCATCAGCAACGTCGCTCTGACCCACTTCGACGGCCGGGTTTTTGGCGCGGCCTTGCCCGAAACCTTCGATGCCATCCTGCTTGACGCCCCCTGCTCCGGCGAAGGGGTTGTACGTAAAGACGCCGACGCGCTGAAAAACTGGTCGCCGGAGAGCAACTTCGACATCGCCGCCACTCAGCGCGAGCTTATCGACAGCGCCTTCCATGCTCTGCGCCCTGGCGGGACGCTGGTGTATTCCACCTGCACCCTGAATCGTGAAGAAAATCAATCGGTCATTGAGTGGCTGCTGTCCCGCTATCCGCAGGCGGTGGAGATCCTGCCGCTGGGAGAGTTGTTTCCCGGCGCAGCCGACGCCTTAACCGCGGAAGGTTTTCTGCACGTTTTTCCGCAAATTTACGATTGCGAAGGCTTCTTTGTCGCGAGGTTGCGCAAAACTGCGGCGATCGATCCGCTCCCGGCGCCAGGCTATAAGGTCGGTAAATTCCCGTTTACGCCGCTGAAGGACCGGGAGGCCGCCGCGGTAACTGCCGCCGCCAGGGCTGTTGGCCTGGAGTGGGACGCAGGCCATACGCTGTGGCAGCGGGATAAAGAGCTGTGGCTGTTTCCGCTGGCTTTGGAGCCCCTGTTCGGCAAGGTGCGCTTTTCTCGCATCGGCGTGCGCCTGGCGGAGCTGCACAATAAGGGGTACCGCTGGCAGCATGAGGCGGTTATCGCCTTTGCCGCGCCGCAGCGCGCCTTCGAGCTGTCGCAGGAGGAAGCGGAGGAATGGTATCGCGGGCGCGACGTCTATCCGCAAACCGCGCCTGGGCAGGATGAAACCATTGTGACCTTCCAGGGCGTCCCGCTGGGCCTGGCGAAGCGCGTCGGCTCCCGACTGAAGAACAGCTATCCGCGCGAACTGGTGCGCGATGGAAAACTTTTTGCCGGCAAGGTGTGAGGCCGCGCAAAAAATGCGCACTTTTTGACTGGCGCTTTTCGCCCCATTGACTACGCTGAAAAATAACGGCCATAACTGGTCGTACCACAACTCAGCTGAAAAATGGGGTGAAGCGATGAGTAAAACCAATGTCCGCATCGGCGCGTTCGAAATAGACGATGCCGAACTGCACGGTGAGCATCAGGGTGAGCGAACGTTAAGCATACCCTGCAAATCCGATCCAGACTTATGTATGCAGCTTGACGCCTGGGATGCCGACACCAGCGTGCCCGCGATTCTCAATGGCGAACATTCCGTTCTCTACCGTAAACATTACGACCGCCAGTCCGATGCCTGGGTCATGCGCCTTGCCTGACACCAATGAACCCGTCGCCTGAGACGGGTTATTTATTTCCCCGTCCCGCCGTCATCCCCTACACTAAATAGTATGTGAACCCGAGCATGAGGCCAGGATGTTTGCCTTAGTGTTGTTTATTTGCTATCTGGATGGCGGCTGCGAGGACATTGTGGTTGACGTCTACCGCGAGGAAACGCAGTGCTTAGTGGCGATGGAGGATCAGCGGATCCGCCACGGTGGCTGCTACCCGATAGAAGATTTTATTGATGGCTTCTGGCAACCCGCCAGCGAATACAGCGACTTTTAGCCTGCCGACTGCAGCGCCACCAGTGTCAGCGTCCCACCAAACACAGCGCCCGTATCAATATAGTGTTGATTATCGTGGTCATAACGCGCCTGAAGCGGCGTATGGCCAAACCAGAAATGGTCTGCGCCGGCAATAGCGCCATGGCGCCCCGCCAGGTGTTCACTCAGACGATAGCGGCTCCATAGTACCCGTTGGGGATCCACCGGCTGCTGCCAGCGATAGACCGGCGCCGGGTAATCGGCGTGGGCGATCACATGCCGCGCTTTCCCGCATTCCACTTCAATAATCAACGGTAGCCGCCGACAGTGCGCCAGCAGCCGATCGACGTCGGCCCGCTGCCGCGCATCACCCTTGACGTACCAGTCGCCACCGTTCATCTGCCAGAGCCGCATATCTCCGCTCTCCAGCGCCTCCAGCGCCATCTGCTCATGATTCCCCCGAACGGCCCTGAACCAGCGACAGCGCAACAGGCCAAGACAATCGGCGCTCTGCGGCCCGCGATCGATCAGATCGCCCACCGAGATCAGCAGATCGGCCCAGGGATCAAAACGCAACTGACGCAGGCGATTCATCAGCAGCGCAAAGCAGCCATGCAGATCGCCCATCAGCCAGATATTACGCCAGTCGCTGCCGTTAATACGTTGATACATATAATTACCTCTCAGCGGTAATTATAGGTAATTCCAGCAAAGGTCCACGGAATTTAATTTACACCTCAATCAATTTTAAACAGACGGCAAATATAGTCCGCCAGAGGATTAAGCTTGTCAGTGGCTCGCTTTAAAATAGGGGGAAATCACAACGAGGTGTTTATCGTGACAGACAATAGCCTGCATTCATCCGGCGTGCTAGCGCCGCGCTCGCATCTTATTGCCGATCTGGTGATGGGCAGATTGACACCTGCCCCCATCTGGCGGCAAAAAAATTACCGCTTTAAGTTTTTGCTGCGCACGGCCTTATTTTATAACGCCACCAGAGCGATGCTGGAAGCGCTCAGCGCTCGGGATGATTTTAATCAGCTGCTGGCCGCGCAGGCTACGCTGCCGGGCAAAGTACACCGTCAATATCTGACCCGCGATCTCAACGCCTGGCAGCGGGCGGTGGCGGTAATCAACCATTATCGCTATATCGACACCCTACGCGGATCGCGGCTGGCGCACGCTATGACCGCGGTGTCTGAGGTCCCGCTGCTGACGTTAAACGGAAAAGAGGACCGCCGGTTTACTCTTTATGCCTCCTCGGCAGGCAAAGCCGAACGTGAGGGTGAAACCACTCTGTGGCTGCGCGACAGCGACCACACCCTGCTGGCCAGCGCCACCTTCAGCGTAACCCGTGATCACGATGCCTGGCAGCTGGTTATCGGCGGTCTGCAGGGGCCACGACGTCACGTTTCTCATGAGGTGATTAAGCAGGCGACTCGCGCCTGCTACGGCCTGTTTCCGAAGCGCCTGCTGCTGGAGTTTATCTGGCAGCTGGCCGCGCGCAGCCAAATCGCGGCTATTTACGGCGTCAGCGATAACGGTCACGTGTTCCGCGCCCTGCGCTATCGCCTGAGCAAAGGCCGCCATTTCCACGCCAGCTACGACGAGTTCTGGCAGTCTATCGACGGCCACCCGGAAAGCCCCTGGCGCTGGCGGCTACCGCTATGTCTGGAAAGAAAATCGCTGGAGAGTATCGCCAGTAAAAAACGTGCTGAATATCGGCGGCGATTCCAGCTGCTGGATCAGCTGACGGAGCAGGTGGCAATATTGACGCAGCGGCATGCCGGTGACTAAATTGCGCTGTCGGTGAAGCCGAATTACAACATGGCGTTTGCTTATTATGTCAATATTTCGCTACTATCAGGGTCCCCGAAGGCCACCGGATAGTCGCTTGCATAATGAGTAAAACCGAAATTTTTCTGCTGATTATTCTGGCGGTCATTCTGCTCGGGAGCATATGGTTTATTTTCAGCGATGAAATTTGGCTATTGCTCTGCTATCTGGAAAGCCAGATATACCCTACATTCAGCGTTCCGCAATAATATTTTCCGCCCGCAAAAGTGCTCGTGCTTATTATTTATGCCACCTCGTCAGCCGGCGAGGTGTAATCGCATGAATTGCCAAATCGTTTAGATTTTGCTTATTTTATTTATCATACAAATATGTATACTAGCAGGCTTCCGATGTTGGCCCGCCAGTTAACCTGCACGCCGGGCCTGTTTAGGTGCAGGTTTTTTCTTTTCTCCGCCCTCGTTTACGGTTCCACCTTTGCCACCTCCCCCTTCCACAGGATGCGATTTATGTGTAAATGAATTGTGTATGCTAAAAACGGTGTGCTATAACGGGACATCCAGAGGCCAGCGGGTGTTTGACTGACAGGATGTCGCTGGCTATTGAGAAAGAAGACAGATAAAGATAAAAAGAGACCGAATACGATTCCTGTATTCGGTCCAGGGAAATGGCTCTTGGGAGAGAGCCGTGCGCTAAAAGTTGGCATTAATGCAGGCTAAGTCGCCTTGCACTATAAGAATAGTTTAACGCGTCAGCTTTTCCAGTCCGCGGCCAAAGTGGCTGCATAATTCCTGGAAAGGGGGCCTCTGCCAGCGAAAAAACCGCCACTGCCGTTGTCCGGCAAGGGCGGTTTTTTTGATGTTATTACAGCAGGATAGCGAGAAAGTTTAGCAGAGCTTCTGCGCTCGCTCGATAAAGGGCGCGAGGCTCATTTTTTGTCCCGGATGCTGCGGATCGTCGATCTGGATCACTGAGATCGGCTGCGCGGTGGTTTTGCCGGCTTTGACCTGCTGCTCAGCCACCTCATTGAGCGGATACTGAACCAGCGTGCTCGGGTTGATGGCGTAAAGCGCGTTACCCGGTCGACAGGTCAACATAACCTCTTCCCGGTTGAACGCCCAGCTCTCCTTCCCCACCTCAAAACGGCTCACGGTGATAATTTGTGGCGCTGCCAGAGCAGCCCCGGAGCTTGCCAGTAACAACATGGTCAGAACAATTTTTTTCATGATTTTGCCAGTTAATTCAATAAGGTTCCCAGGTGGCAAACAGACTGACGGCCAGCAGCGCCAGCGCGCCCAGCCCTATTTCAGCCTGCGTGGTTCGCAGGATCAGGCTTTCCGCCTGCGAACCGCTTGCCGACATGCGCGGTACCAGAACATACCTGTTCACTAACGCAATTACCACCATCCCGGCGACCAGCGCACATTTGATCAACAACATGCGTCCCCACGGCGATGCGCCAATCAATCCTCCCTGGATCAACAGCGCATTGAGCGCTCCGCTGGCAATCGTGCCGGCGACGGCCAGATGCCCGTAACGTGAAAAACGCGCCATGGTATAGACCGCGGCCGGCCGCCAGCGCCCCTGCGCCAGGCGCAGGCAATAGATAAAGGGCAACAGACCGCCAAACCAGCTGGCGACGCAGAAGAGATGCACAGCGTGGTTTGTCCGCTGCAGCACGCCGGTGAGACCATCGTGCATAGCGGCGTGCCCTACCCCGGCGGAAAGCAGCAGCTGTGCCGCCAGCAGGGCCACCAGCTGGCGGGCGCCGTGACGGGGACGGATCCACACTACCGCGAGTGCGATCCACGCCAGTAGGAGCTGCTAGATCCATACTCCACCAAAGCGGGTCCCGGCCACCGCCTGCCACACGGCGGGTCGCCAGACATCCGTCCAGCCCTCGCCCATCATTCCTCCCTGCAGGAGATACAGCGCCAGCGTAGAGATCGCGCCGATCAGCAGCAGCGGGCGCAGTAGTGGATAAAAGCGCAGCATCAGCACGCGTCTCAGCGGTACCGGCGCCCACCAGGCGCCATACAGCACGCAGCCAAAAGCCAGCATCAGGGAGATAAAGTGCCCAAAGCGCAGGGTAATATAGAGCCCGGTCAGCATCGCTTACTTCACGCTAAAGGTATATTGCCCTTTGGTTTTATGACCATCCACCGAGACCACATGCCATGCCACGGTGTACTCTCCCGGCGGCAAGGCTTCCGCCAAAGGTAACGTGACCTCGGCCGGATTATCGGCGCTGCGGGTCAGTTTTCCGGTAGCCACCGCATGCTGCTGCGGACCTGTGACGGTCACGCCGCTGAATGCGGGTTCAATACCTTCGGAAAAACTGAGCGTCAACGTCTGTGGGGAAGCTGAAAGCTGCGCCCCGGCGGTCGGGATCTGCTGCTGCAGGTGAGCGTGGGCGAAGGCGCCCGCCGCGGTTAACATCCCGGCAAGCGCAACGGAGAGGCGCAACGCGCGTCCAGCAAGAAGTCGCATATTCGTCATTCCCTTTTGTTATGTCTGTAGCACAGAGAATAACCCTGTATAATGCCAGAGTCGAGCCAGGCATCTGGCCCTGACCGGATTTATAAGCAGAGTGGAGTGGATGATGGAAAGAAATCTGGCCAAAATTTCGCAAGATGAGATGGATAAAGTCAATGTCGATCTCGCCGCCGCCGGCGTTGCTTTTAAGGAGCGGTACAATATGCCGGTGGTCGCTGATTTAGTCGAGCGTGAACAGCCTGCACATCTGCGCGACTGGTTCCGTGAACGACTGATCGCCCATCGGCTGGCCTCCGTCTCCCTTTCGCGACTACCGTGGGAGCCGAAACAGAAATAATGCGCGCTCGCCTCCTCCCCGTCGGTTGGCAAGCCCGACCAATTCCATTACGCTTATTGTTTTGCTCTGGAGCGAGCCATGCTGCGCGTCATTGATACCGAAACCTGCGGCCTGCAGGGGGGCATCGTTGAAATCGCCTCGGTCGATATAGTCGACGGGCAAATTACCAATCCCATGAGCCATCTGGTGCGTCCCGATCGGCCCATCAGCCCGCAGGCGATGGCTATCCACCGGATCACGGAAGAGATGGTCGCCGATAAGCCGTGGATTGAGGAGATTATTCCGCACTATCATGGCAGCCCGTGGTACGTCGCGCATAACGCCAGCTTCGATCGCCGGGTGTTGCCGGAGATGCACGGCGAGTGGATCTGTACGATGAAGCTGGCCCGACGCCTGTGGCCGGGAATCAAATACAGCAATATGGGGTTATATAAGTCACGTAAGCTGAACGTGACTACGCCGCCGGGACTGCATCACCACCGGGCGCTGTATGACTGCTATATCACCGCCGCGCTGCTGCTGGATATCATCAATGTTTCCGGCTGGACCCCTGACCAAATGGCCGATATCACCGGTCGGCCGGCGCTGCTGACTACTTTTACCTTCGGCAAATACCGGGGTAAGGCCGTCGCCGAGATTGCTGAAAACGATCCAGGCTATCTGCGCTGGTTATTCAACAATCTCGACCGCATGAGCCCCGAACTGCGCCTGACGCTCAGGCATTACCTCGGGGAATAGCCCCTACACTGCCGCTTTTCCCGGCAGTGTCCCCTGCGCCAGGGCGATGAAAAAGGCGTACTCCAGCGCCACCCCTTCATAGCTTTTAAAGCGCCCGGATTTTCCGCCGTGTCCGGAATCCATATCGGTGCAGAGCAGCAGCAGGTTATCGTCGGTTTTCAGTTCCCGCAGTTTCGCCACCCATTTAGCCGGCTCCCAGTATTGCACCTGGGAATCATGCAGACCGGTAGTCACCAGCATGTGGGGATACGCCTGCGCCCTCACGCCGTCATAGGGACTGTAGCTTTTCATATAGTGATAATAGGTTTCATCCTGCGGATTTCCCCACTCTTCAAATTCACCGGTGGTCAGCGGAATAGTTTCATCCAGCATGGTGGTCACCACATCGACGAACGGCACCTGGGCTATCACGCCATGGAACAGCTCTGGCCGTTCATTCACGGCCACGCCCATCAGCATTCCGCCGGCGCTGCCCCCCATGCCGTAGCAGAGCCGCGGATCGCCGTACCCCTGGGCAAGCAGCGCGTCACAGACGTCCAGATAGTCGTTGAAGGTATTTTTCTTACACAGGAATTTACCGTCTTCATACCATTGCTGACCCAGCTCGCCGCCGCCGCGGACGTGGGCGATGGCGTAGACAAAGCCGCGGTTGAGCAGGCTCAGCCGGCTGGCGCTGAAATCGGCATCGATACTCTCGCCATATGAGCCATAGCCATAGACCAGCAGCGGGTTGCTCCCTTTGCGAAAATGTTCGCGATGGTAGACCAGAGAGACCGGGACTTCGACGCCATCGCGGGCGGTCACCCACAGGTGTTCGCTCTGGTAGCAGCTCGTATCCAGCCCCTTTACCTCCTGCTGTTTGATCACTCTTCGTTCGCCGGTATCCATATCCAGTTCAAACAGCGTATCCGGCGTAGTCATGGAGGAATAGCCGTAGCGCAGTCGCGACGTTTCGGGCTCCGGATTATAGGCAAGCCAAGTGACATAGGCCGGATCGTCAAAAGCGATCCCCACCACCTCCCGGGTCTTGCGGTTAATTTGCCGCAGACTGGTCAGGCCACGCTGGCGCTCCTCCACAACCAGCCAGTCGGTAAACAGGGTAAATCCTTCGAGCATCACGTCGTGACGCGGGGGGATCAGCGTGGTCCACTGTTCTTCATCACGCAGCACGGTACGGTAGAGGCCGAAATTCTTCCCCTCCCGGTTGGAACGAAGATAGAAAGCGTGCTGATAGTGATCAAGACTGTATTCATGATCTTTACGCCGTGGCAAAAAGCAGACCGGCTCGGCGTCTGGCAGTTCGGCGTTGAGCAGCAGCACTTCGCTGGTGGTGGCGCTGGAGAGATAAATTACCACGAACTGCTGGGAGGTGGTTTTATGCACGCTGACGTAGAAGGTCTCATCTTTTTCCTCGTAGACCAGCGCGTCGCTCTGCGCCGGTGTCCCGACGGTGTGGCGCCAGACCTGATAAGGGAGCAGCGTGGTGGGATGTTTACGCACATACCAAACAAAGCGTGAATCGTTACTCCAGGCAAAGCCGGAGGTGACATTTTCGAGGATTTCCGGGTACCACTCGCCGTTGCTGAGGTCGCAAAAGCGCAGGCCGTACTGGCGGCGGGAAAGGTAATCTTCCGCCACCGCCATTAGCTGGTTGTTGGGCGCAATGCCCAGTCCGCCCAGGGTGTAGAACTCGCTCTTCGCCGCCCGCTGGTTGGCATCGAGCAGGATCTCCCACTCATCCCACTCTTCTTTCAGCACCGACTGCCGCTGGTAGATAGCGTATTCGCAGCCCGGCTCATACACCTGACGGTAGCGAAAGCCGTTTTTACTGTAGGGGGCAGAGACTTCCCGCTGCGGAATGCGGTCGATAATCTCCTTCAGCAGACGCTCCTGCAGGCTGAGCTGCGAATCCATCACTTGCTTGCCGTAAGCGTTCTCCGCGTGCAGATACTCCAGCACGTCAGGTCGCGCGCGCTCATCGTCGCGCAGCCAGTAATAATTATCGATGCGTGTATCGCCATGCAAGGTCATGGCGTGAGGGATCCGTTTAGCTTTAGGTGGCATGTTATTCTTCTGCTGCTTTATCGTGACACAAGAGCATTCAGGCCGCAGGGTGGCGCCTGAATGATGACGTGTCTATAAGGGTGGCAAAAGACGCGAGCGATGCAAGCGAAACGTGATGATTTAGACGCTTAGCGCTTGTTTTTGTGACTGGATATCCTGTTCTATATCGGCCCGGACATCTTTCGGCAGCGCCAGGGCGTCTCCCAGCGCATTAAGGTAGCTACGCTCCATAAAATGGTCGATATCAATCACCGCGCAGCTGACGTAGTAGATCTCCAGCGCCTCCTGCGGGTCGATGATGCCCTCGGCGAGACGCTGCGGATCCAGCGGCTGGGCTAGCGCCTGGTCAATTAGCACCCGGGCCTGAACGTCAATATTGGCCGCCCGCAGCTGAGTTTCAATATTCGCCCGCTCGTGGTCATCAATATGACCGTCGCTTTTCGCGGCAAATACCAGGGCCGTGATCAGCCGGACGCTGCGCGGATCGACATCCGTCGGCGCCGCTGCCGTCTCAGGCGCCTGGGCGGACGTATTCTGCGCGCGCATTTTCTGCTGATACTTGTTCCATAACACCGTGCCCGCCACCGCCCCGCCGCCTGCCAGCAGCGCGCTAGTGCCATATTTCGCCAACAATTTGCGTGACGATTTGCTGGCCACCAGCAATCCGGCCAGCCCACCGATGGCGCCGGGCAGCAGGCCGCTCCCTTTTGACGACTCGCCGGACGGTGACGCACCCTGCTGCCCGAGCAGCGACTGCAGTTGATGTAGCCAGTTAGCCATGGTTTTCCTCTCAGGTGACAAACACTGTTATCAGCCTAAACGACGCGATGTCAGGAAATGTTAGATATGGCTAAAGATGCGCAAAGGTACGTGCGACGGCAGCATCGGAGCCGACCGACCAGTGACTGACCGCCAGCGTTCAGGCTGCCTTGGTTTTGCGCGCTTTGGCCGCCGGCACGGCGTCATCACCCGCCGGAGAAGTCTCGGCGGTAGCCGACGGCGCGGAGGCGTCCTGTGCGGGCGTCTCTTGCTCCGGCAGTCGGCCAACTCGCAGGATATGCTGCAGCGCTTCTTTACGCTCCGCCAGCCACATCGCCATGGTATCGCGCTGGACGTCATCCATCTCCAGCGGCGATGCCACCAGCCAGTCATTCAGCACCTCTGCCAGATCGAGCATTTTGTCGTAAGCGTCGGCCTCTTTTTTGCTGGCAAAAGACATTTTTTCCTCACCTTCGCGGATCACCACATATTTAATTTCAACCGCCATACTGCAGCCTCTCAACACTGTATTTTTATACAGTATAGCAAATTTCCCTCCCGGACTCAACTCACGCGCGTTACGCGCGTAAAGACATACGCAAACGTTTTCGTTTATAATCGCTGCCATCTTTTTTTACTGCGGATGAGAGTTATGACTGTATTAGGCACCGCGCTGCGCCCGGCAGCCACCAAAGTTATGCTGTTAGGTTCCGGCGAGTTGGGTAAAGAAGTCGCTATTGAATGTCAGCGTCTGGGCATTGAAACCATCGCCGTAGACCGCTACCCCGATGCCCCGGCGATGCAGGTCGCCCACCGCGCCCACGTCATCAATATGCTGCACGGCGAGAGCCTGCGCGCCCTGATTGAACAGGAAAAACCCGATTACATCGTGCCGGAGATCGAAGCTATCGCTACCGACACCCTGGTCGAACTGGAACAGGCCGGGCAGAAAGTGGTCCCCACGGCGCGGGCGGCAAAGCTCACCATGAACCGCGAAGGCATTCGCCGCCTGGCGGCGGAAGAGCTGCAGCTTCCCACCTCCCGCTATCGTTTTGCCGACAGCGAAGAAGGCTTCCGCGCGGCGGTTACCGAGATCGGTTTGCCATGCATCGTTAAACCGGTAATGAGCTCCTCCGGCAAAGGCCAGAGCTTTATCCGCTCGGCTGACCAGCTCAGCGAAGCCTGGCGCTATGCGCAGCAGGGCGGCCGCGCTGGCGCCGGACGGGTGATCGTCGAGGGGGTGGTGAACTTCGATTTCGAAATCACCCTGCTCACCGTCAGCGCCGTCGACGGCGTGCATTTCTGCGCTCCGGTTGGCCATCGCCAGGAAGACGGCGATTACCGTGAGTCCTGGCAGCCGCAGCAGATGAGCGACCTGGCCCTCGAGCGTGCCCAGGCCATCGCCCGCGAGGTGGTGCTGGCGCTGGGAGGTTATGGTCTGTTTGGCGTGGAGCTGTTCGTATGCGGCGACGAGGTGATCTTCAGCGAAGTCTCCCCGCGACCACACGACACCGGGATGGTGACGCTTATCTCCCAGGATCTCTCGGAATTCGCCCTGCACGTTCGCGCCTTCCTCGGGCTACCTGTCGGCGCTATCCGCCAGTATGGTCCGGCCGCCTCCGCGGTGATCCTTCCGCAGTTGTCCAGCCAGAACGTCAGCTTTGGCCAGCTGCAGTCGGCCGTCGGGGCTGGCCTGCAGCTGCGTCTGTTCGGCAAGCCGGAGATTGACGGTACCCGCCGCCTGGGGGTAACCCTCGCCGTCGCCGATTCGGTTGAGGAAGCCGTGGCGCGGGCTAAAGCCGCCGCCGCGGCGGTCATCGTCGAAGGGTAAAGACAAAAAAACCCGGTCGCGTTGCCGCAGACCGGGTTGTTGACCTGGAGGCGTGGTTTATTTCGCGCCTTCCACCGCTTCTCGCGCGAGGGTGGTGATGCGATCGTAGTCGCCGGCTTCGAGGGCGTCGGCTGGCACCAGCCAGGAACCGCCGATGCACAGTACGCTGTTCAGCGCCAGGTAGTCACGGTAGTTGGCCGGAGAGATACCGCCGGTCGGGCAGAAACGAATGTGGCCGAACGGACCCGCAATCGCCTGCAGGGCTTTCACGCCGCCGTTGGCTTCCGCCGGGAAGAATTTAAACTCTTTCAGGCCATACTGCATACCCAGCATCAGCTCAGATACCGTGCTGATCCCCGGGATCAGCGGGATGGTGCCGTCTTCGGTCGCCGCTTTCAGCAGGGATTCGGTAAGACCCGGGCTGATAGCGAACTGCGCGCCGGCTTCCGTTACCGCTTTCAACTGCTCAACGTTGGTAACCGTGCCCGCGCCGACAATCGCGTCCGGAACTTCTTTGGCAATCGCGCGGATCGCCTCCAGGGCGCACTCGGTGCGCAGGGTAACTTCCAGCACGCGAACGCCGCCCGCCACCAGCGCTTTCGCCATCGGTACCGCGTGTTCCAGCTTTTTCACTACGATAACCGGGACAACCGGACCGGAGGTGAGGATTGCTTCTGCTGTTGTTTTCCAGTTTTTCATCAGGATTTTCTCTCGCCAGATCTAGAAATTAAATCGTCTTAAAAAGTGATGCAGGTTGCGCCCTGCTCCGCGCCAGAGAGCTTCTCACGCAGCGCCCCAAACATCTCCCGACCGGTTCCCACGCGCGACGCGCTGAGGTCAGGGATATGCGGCTGACGCGCCGCCAGTTCGGCCTCATCCACCAGCAGCGTCAGTTCCCCCGTCTGTCCGTTCACGCGAATAAGATCGCCATCGCGCACTTTCGCCAGCAAGCCGCCATCATACGCTTCAGGCGTGACGTGAATGGCTGACGGGACTTTACCGGAGGCGCCAGAGAGTCGGCCATCGGTCACCAGCGCTATTTTGAAACGGCGGTCCAATAATACACCAAGTGGCGGCATAAGTTTATGTAATTCTGGCATCCCGTTCGCTTTTGGCCCCTGATGACGGACCACCACCACGCAGTCTTTGTCCAGCAGCCCCGCTTCAAAGGCCGGCAACACGTCGTGCTGGCTCTCAAATACCACCGCCGGCGCTTCAATCACCTGGTTCTCCACCGGGACCGCCGAAGTTTTCATCACCGCGCGTCCCAGGTTGCCGCTCAGCACCTTGGTGCCGCCGTGGCGGGAGAATGGTTTTTCAAAGGTCGCGATGACCTGGTCGTCCAATGGCGCTGTCGCCCCTTCGCGCCAGTCCAGCTCGCCGTTATTCAGCCATGGCTCCAGGGTGTAGCGCGACAGGCCAAAGCCGGCCACGGTGTGAACATCCTCATGCAGCAGGCCGCCTTTCAGCAGCTCGCGCACCAGTACCGGAACGCCGCCTGCCGCCTGGAAGTGGTTGATATCCGCCGGGCCGTTGGGATAGAGGCGCGCCAGCAGCGGCACCACGTCTGACAGGTCGGAGAAATCGTCCCAGTTAATGATAATTCCCGCCGCGCGGGCCATCGCCACCAGGTGCATAGTGTGGTTGGTGGAGCCACCGGTCGCCAGCAGCGCCACGATGCCGTTGACCACCACTTTTTCGTCAAACATTTTGCCCAGCGGCATCCACTCATTGCCGTTGCCGGTCATGCGGGTGACCTGGCGCGCGGCGGCGGCGGTCAGCGCTTCCCGCAGCGGAGCATCCGGATGGACAAAGGACGAGCCCGGCAGCTGCATGCCCATAAATTCGACCACCATCTGGTTGGTGTTCGCCGTTCCGTAGAAAGTACAGGTCCCCGGCGCGTGATAAGAGGCGGCTTCGGACTCCAGGAGCGCCATACGGTCAACTTTCCCTTCTGCATACAGCTGGCGAATGCGAACCTTCTCTTTATTCGGCAGGCCGCTGGCCATCGGACCGGAGGGAATAAAGACCGACGGCAGATGGCCAAATGAGAGCGCCGCCATGGTCAGACCGGGAACAATTTTATCGCAGACCCCGAGATACAGGGCCCCGTCGAACATGTTATGCGACAGGCCGATGGCGGCGGACATAGCGATCACCTCGCGGCTCAGGAGTGAAAGCTCCATCCCGTCCTGCCCCTGCGTTACGCCGTCGCACATCGCCGGCACGCCGCCGGCGACCTGGCCGACCGCATTGGCGCTGTGCAGCGCTTTGCGGATGATCTCCGGGTAGTGTTCATAGGGCTGGTGAGCGGACAACATGTCGTTGTAGGAGGTGATGATGGCAATGTTGTTGCGCAACATGCTCTTCAGGGAGGCTTTGTCGTCAGCCTGGCAGGCCGCGAATCCGTGAGCCAGATTGCCGCAGGCCAGTTGCGCACGATGCACGGTGTCGGTTTTGGCCTGGTTAATCCTTGCGAGGTAAGCCGCGCGGGTGTCACGCGACCGTTCGATAATGCGATTTGTTACCCGTAACATTGTCGAATTCATAAAGGCTCCTCAAATTTTTATCTGTCCGGCCGCTGCGTGATGACGTGTTGACGTGGTAAAGGCCACAAACACCAGCGCTCAGGGGCAAAATGTCTGCAGGCAGTGTAATAAAAAAAGCCCCGTGGGTGAATCCTCACGGGGCTTAAAAGATTAAAAAGCGTGCGACTTTCTGCGTCAGATCATGTTACCGGTAAAATAACCCTGACGGATTAGCCTCCAGCCTTACTCGAACTCGTTCCATGAACGACCGTCGCGAGTGATCATGGCCACCGACGCAACCGGTCCCCAGGTCCCGGCCTGATACGGTTTCGGCGCATCGCGGTCGGCTGCCCAAGCTTCGGTAATGGAGTCAACCCATTTCCACGCCTCTTCTACTTCGTCGCGGCGAACGAACAGCGCCTGGATGCCACGCATGGTTTCCAGCAGCAGACGTTCATAGGCATCGGCCAGATGCGTCTGGTTGAAGGTTTCGGAGTAGCTCAGATCCAGTTTAGTGATCTGCAGGTTATGTTTATGATCGAGGCCCGGCACTTTGTTCAGTACCTGGATATCTACCCCTTCGTCCGGCTGCAGGCGAATGGTCAGCTTGTTCTGCGGCAGCTCCTGCCAGGTCTCTTTAAACAGATTCAGTTCCGGGGTTTTGAAGTAAACCACTACCTCTGAGCATTTGGTCGGCAGACGTTTGCCGGTGCGCAGATAGAACGGTACGCCAGCCCAGCGCCAGTTATCGATATCGACGCGGATCGCCACGAAGGTTTCGGTGTTGCTGGTCTTGTTGGCCCCCTCCTCTTCGAGATAGCCAGGCACTTTTTTGCCCTGGGCAAAGCCGGCGGTATACTGGCCACGAACGGTTTTCTCGCGCACGTTGGAGCGGTCAATACGGCGCAGGGATTTCAGCACCTTGACCTTTTCATCACGGATGCTGTCGGCGCTGAGATCGGACGGCGGCGACATGGCAATCATGCACAGGATCTGCAGCAGGTGGTTCTGGATCATGTCGCGCATCTGCCCGGCCTGGTCGAAGTAACCCCAGCGCCCTTCAATACCCACCTCTTCCGCGACGGTGATTTCGACGTGATCGATGGTGCGGCAGTCCCAGTTATTGACGAACAGGGAGTTGGCGAAGCGCAGCGCCAGCAGGTTGAGGACCGTCTCTTTACCGAGATAGTGGTCGATACGGTAGACCTGACACTCTTCAAAAAACTCGCCGACCTGGTCGTTGATTTCACGGGAGGTTTCCAGCGAGGTGCCGAGCGGTTTTTCCATGACCACGCGCGCAGGCTTGGCATTAAGCTTCGCTTCGCCCAGCCCTTTACAGATCGCGCCAAAGGTGCTCGGCGGCATAGCGAAATAGTTGATGGTGACACGGTTCTTTTGATCCAGCATCTCACCCAGGCGGGTGAAGCCGCTGGTGTCATTGACGTCAAGATTACAGAACTCCAGGCGTCCGCTCAGGGTATCCCACAAACCTTCATCAATTTTTTCCTTCATGAAGGTTTCCAGCGCTTCGCGCACGACTTTGGTATAAGCCGTTTTATCCCAGTCGGCACGGCCGACGCCAATGATTCTGGTGTCAGCGTGGATCTGGCCCGCCTTTTCAAGCTGATACAGGGAAGGCAACAATTTACGCCGCGCCAGGTCGCCCTTCGCGCCGAAAATGACCAGGTCGCATGCCTGGGCCGTTTGCGTTACCGCCATGTCATTCTCCTCAGTTGATAGTCTGGTGCTTTTGCCAGGCTATATTTGTAATTTTCTTACACTGCACTGTACTGTGTTTACGTATTTCCCGAAAGCCTTCCCCTTCGTTTGCGGCGGTAAAACCGCACAGGGTGAAAACATTCGGCGATGATTTGGGCATTCGGCCGTTATTGTTCGTTGTTTGTACCTGGTTCAGGTCAGTAAAATACGACCCTGATCATGTAATGAAAAAAAACAACATCATTTCACGTCATTCCTCACCGCTTGCGCTTGCGGAGGGGTATATTCTTGCTAAAACGCCCAATGATTTCACCCATTAATGAAATCGTTTCCATTGATGAGCGCCCTGTTACTAATGAACATGCTGGAAAAAATCCAGTCCCGACTGGAACACCTTAGCAAATCTGAACGCAAAGTGGCGGAAGTGATCCTCGCCACCCCCGAGCAGGCCATTCATTCGAGCATCGCCGCCCTCGCCCTTGAGGCCGGGGTTAGCGAACCGACCGTCAATCGCTTCTGCCGTAGTCTCGAAACCCGCGGATTCCCTGACTTCAAACTGCATCTGGCCCAGAGCCTTGCGCACGGCACGCTCTATGTTAACCGGAATGTCGATGAAGACGACAGCGTTGAGTCATACACGGGAAAAATATTCGAATCGGCCATGGCGAGTTTAGATCAGGTGCGCCATTCTCTCGACATGTCGGCGGTAAATCGCGCGGTGGATCTGCTGACTCAGGCCAAAAAAATCGCCTTTTTCGGCCTCGGCTCCTCAGCGGCGGTCGCTCACGACGCGATGAACAAATTTTTCCGCTTTAACGTGCCGGTCATCTATTCCGACGACATTGTCCTGCAACGCATGAGCTGTATGAATTGCGATGACGATGATGTGGTGGTGATTATCTCGCATACCGGAAGAACCAAGAGCCTGGTGGAGCTGGCGCAGCTGGCTCGTGAAAACGATGCCATGGTGATCGCTCTCACCTCCGCCGGTACGCCGCTAGCCAGGGAAGCCACGCTCGCCATTACCCTTGATGTGCCGGAAGATACCGACATCTATATGCCGATGGTCTCCCGTTTGGCCCAGTTGACCGTCATTGACGTGTTGGCGACTGGCTTTACCTTGCGTCGGGGGGCAAAATTCAGAGATAACTTGAAGAGGGTCAAGGAAGCGCTGAAGGAATCGCGTTTTGATAAAGAACCATTCGTACCCAGTGATAATCAATAAAAGTTGATAACAAGCAGTACCCCATTACACCTTCGATAACGATCCGGCTGTGCGACGTTGCAGGCTGGCGCTACCGAATCCATGTTCACGCAACACCAAAGTTGTATCAGTCAACGGAGTATTACATGTCCAGAAGGCTTCGCAGAACCAAAATCGTTACTACCTTAGGCCCGGCAACTGACCGCGATAACAACCTGGAAAAGGTTATCGCCGCGGGCGCAAACGTAGTACGTATGAACTTCTCTCACGGCACCCCGGAAGATCATCAGCTCCGTGCCGACAAAGTGCGTGAGATTGCGGCAAAACTGGGCCGTCATGTGGCCATCCTCGGCGACCTCCAGGGACCAAAAATTCGCGTATCGACCTTCAAAGAAGGCAAAATTTTCCTCAACGTCGGCGATAAATTCCTGCTCGACGCAAACCTTGGCAAAGGCGAAGGCGACAAAGAGAAAGTCGGGATCGACTATAAAGGCCTGCCGGCGGACGTCGTGCCGGGCGATATCTTATTGCTCGACGATGGTCGCGTGCAGCTGAAAGTCCTCGAAGTTCAGGGGATGAAAGTGTTCACTGAAGTGACCGTCGGCGGCCCGTTGTCCAACAACAAAGGGATCAACAAGCTGGGCGGCGGCCTGTCTGCCGAAGCGCTGACCGACAAAGATAAAGCTGATATCGTCACCGCCGCTAAAATCGGCGTCGATTACCTGGCCGTCTCTTTCCCGCGCTGCGGCGAAGACCTGAACTACGCCCGTCGCCTGGCGCGCGATGCCGGCTGCGATGCGAAAATCGTCGCCAAAGTTGAGCGTGCCGAAGCGGTTTGCGATCAGGATGCGATGGACGACGTGATCCTCGCCTCCGATGTGGTAATGGTTGCCCGTGGCGACCTCGGCGTCGAGATCGGCGATCCTGAGCTGGTGGGCATCCAGAAAGCGCTGATCCGTCGTGCCCGTCAGCTGAACCGTTCCGTCATTACCGCCACCCAGATGATGGAGTCGATGATCACCAACCCGATGCCGACTCGCGCGGAAGTGATGGACGTGGCCAACGCCGTGCTGGATGGTACCGATGCGGTGATGCTCTCCGCGGAGACCGCCGCCGGTCAGTATCCTTCGGAAACCGTGGCCGCGATGGCGCGCGTGTGTCTGGGCGCGGAAAAAATCCCTAGCCTCAACGTCTCCAAACACCGTCTGGACGTCCAGTTCGACAACGTGGAAGAAGCGATTGCCATGTCGGCGATGTATGCCGCCAACCACCTGAAAGGCATTACCGCCATCATCACCATGACCGAATCGGGCCGTACCGCGCTGATGACTTCGCGCATTAGCTCCGGTCTGCCGATTTTCGCCCTCTCCCGCCACGAGCGCACCCTGAACCTGACCGCCCTCTACCGCGGGGTGACGCCGGTGTTCTTCGACAGCCAGAATGACGGGGTGGCCGCCGCGCACGACGCCGTCAATCTGCTGCGGGACAAAGGCTATCTGGTCTCCGGCGACCTCGTGGTCGTTACCCAGGGTGACGTGATGAGCACCATCGGCAGCACCAACACCACCCGTATCCTCACCGTCGAGTAAGCGCGGTAGAGATAAAAAAGCCTCCTGACGGAGGCTTTTTTTATTTCTTTTTCGGGAACAGCTCTTTGCGTTTATAGGGCTCGATTTCACCCGGCTTGCGCGTTTTCAGCAGCTTCAGGATCCAGGTATACTGCTCGGTGTGCGGCTTAACAAACACTTCCACTTCTTCGTTCATCCGCCGGGCGATGGTCGTATCGTCAGCGTCCAGCAGATCGTCCATCGGCGGGCGCACCAGCACCGTCAGGCGATGCGTCTTGCCATCGTAGACCGGGAACAGCGGTACGACGCGGGCGCGGCATACTTTCATTAAGCGGCCAATCGCCGGCAGCGTGGCCTTGTAGGTGGCAAAGAAATCCACAAACTCGCTGTGTTCGGCGCCGTGATCCTGATCGGGCAGATAGTAGCCCCAGTAGCCCTGGCGCACCGACTGAATAAACGGTTTGATCCCATCGTTGCGCGCGTGCATACGCCCGCCAAAACGACGACGCACGGTATTCCACACGTAATCGAACACCGGGTTACCCTGGTTATGGAACATCGCCGCCATCTTCTGCCCGCCGGAGGCCATCAGCATCGCCGGGATATCCACACCCCATGCATGCGGAACGAGAAAAATCACCTTCTCATTATTGCGCTGCATCTCGTCGATGATCGCTTTCCCCTGCCAGTCGACGCGGGCAAGGATTTTCTGCGGATCGCGCAGGCCCAGCTCGGCCATCATCACCATCGCCTGCGGCGCCGAGGCATACATGGCGTCGATAATCGCTTCCCGCTCGTACTCGCTTTTTTCCGGGAAGCAGTACAGCAAATTAATCTGCGCCCGGCGGCGCGAGCTTTTCGCCAGACGCCCTACCAGACGACCGAGTTTGCCGAGGAGCGGATCGCGAAAGGATGGCGGCGTCAGCGCAATACCGGCGAAGGCAAAGACCCCCAGCCAGGCGCCCCAGTAGCGCGGCAGTAAAAAGGATTTTTCAAACTTAGGGATAAACTCAATATTATTTTTTTTCGTTTCCATGCCCAATCCGCAGATCGACTGCTTAATCAAGATAATGGGATAGTGTAGCGAGACGTCGGGTATCCTACAAAAGAAAAAGCCGGCGCCCTGGGGCACCGGCTTTCCACTGACCGGTGGTTAGTCAAACCGCAGCTGCGGAACGACCTCTTTGACCTGCGCCAGATAGTCGGTCCGGTCGGAACCGCTCAGCCCTTCGGTACGCGGCAGCTTAGCCGTCAGCGGGTTGACCGCCTGCTGGTTGATCCACACTTCGTAGTGCAGGTGTGGCCCGGTAGAGCGTCCGGTATTCCCCGACAGCGCAATGCGATCCCCGCGCTTCACTTTCTGCCCCGGCTTCACTAACAGCTTACGCAGGTGCATGTAGCGAGTGGTATAGGTGCGACCGTGGCGGATCGCGACGTAATACCCGGCAGCGCCGCTGCGTTTGGCCACGACTACTTCACCATCGCCCACCGCCAGCACTGGCGTTCCCTGCGGCATCGCGAAATCGACGCCACGGTGCGGCGCGACGCGGCCGGTGACCGGGTTCAGACGACGCGGATTAAAGTTAGAGGAGACGCGGAACTGACGCGCCGTTGGGAAGCGCATAAAGCCCTTCGCCAGACCCGTCCCGTTGCGGTCGTAGAATTTGCCGTCTTCGGCGCGGATGGCATAGTAATCCTTACCGTCAGAGCGAAGACGCACGCCGAGTAACTGGCTTTGCTCACGTTTGCCGTCGAGCATTTCGCGCGACATCAATACCGAGAATTCGTCGCCTTTCTTCAGCTTACGGAAATCCATCTGCCACTGCATGGCCTTGATCACCGCGTTGATTTCCGTGCTGGTCAGCCCGGCATCACGCGCGCTGGAGACAAAGCTGGCGCCGACGGTGCCCTTCAGCACGCTGTTGACCCAATCGCCTTTCTGCAGCTCGCTGCTCATTTTAAAACCGTTATCCACACGGGTATAGGTGCGGGTCTCGCGGCGGGACATCTCCCAGGTCAGGCTCTGCAGATCGCCGTCGGCGGTCAGGGTCCAGGAGAGCTGCTGGCCAATCTTCAGGTTGCGCAGCTCTTTATCGGCGGAGGAAAGCTGGGCGATATCGCCCATATCGATACCGTACTGGTTCAGAATACTGCTGAGCGTATCGCCGGTCGACACCACATATTCGTGCCCGCCGGCATCGCTATCGGCTTTTTCGTCGAGCTCATCCTGAGGAATGGCTTCTTCTTCCTGCGGGGCCTGGTCGATCGGCTCGGAGGCTTCCGGCAGCAGGGAGCGGATCTCGCTTTTTTCCAGTTCAATGGTTCTGACGATGGGGGCGGATTCCGGGTGGTAAATGTAGGGTCGCCAGACGGCGACCGCTAAGGTAAGAACGCTAAGCGACCCCAGCATGACGCGATGAGGTCGTGGCAAATTGTTGAATGCCTGAGTGACAGCGCGGGCTATCTGTTGCACGTATTCACTTCCTCGTTAATCTCCTTTCAGGCAGCTCGAATACTGATTCGCCAGTTGGGTGAGGAATTGCGGGTAACTCGTTTTACCCAGCGTAATTCCTGTCCCCAGTGGATCCAGGGTCCCCATGCGCACAGACGTGCCCCGGGCAACAGCTTCGATAACCGCTGGCCTGAACTGTGGCTCAGCAAAAACGCAAGTGGCTTTCTGCTCAACCAGTTGTGTTCTGATTTCGTGTAAACGCTGCGCACCGGGCTGTATTTCAGGGTTGACGGTAAAGTGCCCCAGCGAGGTCAAACCGTAGTGTTTTTCAAAGTAACCGTAGGCGTCATGAAAAACGAAATAGCCCTTCCCTTTCAGCGGTGCCAGCTCATTGCTCACCTGCTTGTCGGTCGCCGCCAGCGCGGTCTCGAACTGCTGCAGGTTGCTGTCGAGTTTGGCTCGACTCTGCGGCATAAGTTCCAATAATTTATCGTGGATTGCAACCGCCGAAAGCCGCGCTATCTCTGGGGATAACCACAGATGCATATTGTAAATACCGTGATGGTGATCGCCGTCACCTTTTTCTGCTGCGCCATGGTCATGACCATGGTGATCGTCATCGTCGTCCGCCCCGGTGATGAGCAGCGGTTTGACCCCATCCAGCTCGGCAATCGTCACCTTTTTATTCGCCGCAATGCTTTGCGTCGACTTATCCATAAAGGCTTCCATTTCCGGACCAATCCACACCACTAAGTCTGCGTTCTGTAAGCGTTTTACATCAGAAGGACGGAGGGAATAATCATGCTCGGAGGCGCCATCGGGCAGCAGCACCTGGGTCTCGGTCACCCCATCGGCGATGGCCGCCGCAATAAAGCCCAGCGGTTTCATAGAAGTCACCACGGCGGCGCTGGCCAGCGGTACCTGCGCGAACAAAAAAACAGCGCCAAGTCCAGCGCAAAGAAGCGTATTTTTATGTAACATAATGCGTCTAGTCATCGAAATAAGTGAGTGTGATGTGATATTATAACATTCACTAGCTTGTGCAACCCCTAAATTACTATGACAAACCTTGTAACGCTGGAAAATGTCTCGGTGGCCTTTGGCCAACGCCGCGTGTTGTCTGACATCTCGCTGGCTCTCACGCCAGGCAAAATCTTAACCCTGCTGGGCCCCAACGGCGCCGGCAAATCGACCCTTGTGCGGGTGGTTCTCGGGCTGGTAGCACCGACAGAGGGTGTTATCAAGCGTGACGCTCGCCTGCGCATCGGCTATGTGCCGCAGAAACTGCATCTGGACGCCACGCTGCCGCTGACCGTTAGCCGCTTCCTGCGTTTGCGCCCGGGCACCCGTAAAGACGACATCCTGCCGGCGCTGAAGCGCGTGCAGGCGGGGCATCTGATCGATGCGCCGATGCAAAAGCTCTCCGGCGGCGAAACGCAGCGCGTACTGCTGGCCCGCGCCCTGCTCAACCGTCCGCGGCTGCTGGTGCTGGATGAACCGACCCAGGGTGTTGACGTCAACGGCCAGGTGGCGCTCTACGATCTTATCAACCAGCTGCGCCATGAACTGGACTGCGCGGTGCTAATGGTATCCCACGATCTGCATCTGGTGATGGCCAAAACCGACGAAGTTTTGTGCCTGAACCAGCATATCTGCTGCTCTGGCGCACCGGAGGTGGTCTCCATGCACCCGGAGTTTATCTCCATGTTCGGCCCGCGCGGCGCGGAACAGCTGGGGATATACCGCCACCACCATAATCACCGCCACGACCTTCAGGGGCGAATTGTACTGCGTCGGGGAAACAGCCGCTAATGATTGAACTTCTGTTACCTGGCTGGCTTGCCGGGATGATGCTGGCCTGCGCCGCTGGTCCGCTGGGCTCCTTTGTGGTCTGGCGCCGCATGTCTTATTTCGGCGACACGCTGGCGCATGCGTCTCTGCTCGGCGTCGCTTTCGGTTTATTGCTTAACGTCAATCCGTTCTATGCGGTGATCGCCGTGACCCTGCTGCTGGCTGGCGGGCTGGTGTGGCTGGAAAAACGACCGCATCTGGCGATCGATACCCTGCTGGGCATCATGGCGCACAGCGCGCTGTCCCTGGGGCTGGTGGTGGTCAGTCTGATGTCTAACGTCCGCGTCGATCTGATGGCGTACCTGTTCGGCGATCTGCTGGCGGTTACGCCGCAGGACCTGATCGCCATTGCCATTGGCGTGGTGATTGTGATTGGCATTCTGCTCTGGCAGTGGCGGAATCTGCTGGCGATGACCATCAGTCCGGACCTGGCGTTTGTCGACGGCGTGAAGCTGCAGCGGGTCAAGCTGCTGTTGATGCTGGTCACCGCCCTGACTATCGGCGTGGCGATGAAGTTCGTCGGGGCGCTGATCATTACTTCCCTGCTGATTATACCTGCCGCCACCGCCCGCCGTTTTGCCCGTACGCCGGAGCAGATGGCCGCCGTGGCGGTGGGCGTGGGCATGCTGGCCGTTACCGGCGGGTTAACCTTCTCGGCTTTCTATGATACCCCGGCCGGGCCGTCGGTGGTGCTCTGCGCCGCGGTGCTGTTTATTCTCAGCATGACGAAAAAAGCCGCCAGCTGAAAATGAAAAAGCCCGGTCACTCTGCTGACCGGGCTTCACCATGAACTGCTCAACCGCAACGCGCTACGGCATTTCCGGCGGCGTAATCCCGAAATGATTCCAGGCGCGCACCGTCGCCATTCTTCCCCGCGGCGTACGCTGCAGAAAGCCCTGCTGAATTAAGTAGGGCTCCAGTACATCTTCAATGGTTTCCCGCTCTTCGCCAATCGCGGCGGCGAGGTTATCCAGCCCCACCGGGCCGCCAAAGAACTTATCTATCACCGCCAGCAGCAGCTTACGGTCCATATAGTCGAACCCTTCCGCATCGACGTTAAGCATATCCAGCGCCTGGGCGGCAATATCGGCGGAGATGGTGCCGTCGTGGCGCACTTCCGCGAAGTCACGCACCCGGCGCAGCAGACGGTTGGCAATACGCGGCGTGCCGCGTGAACGGCGGGCTACTTCCAGCGCGCCCTCGTCGCTCATCTCCAGCCCCATATGGCGGGCGCTGCGGCTGACAATATGCTGCAGATCGGGGATCTGATAGAACTCCAGACGCTGCACGATGCCAAAGCGGTCGCGCAGCGGCGAGGTCAACGAACCGGCGCGGGTGGTGGCTCCGATCAGGGTAAACGGCGGCAGATCGATCTTGATGGAACGCGCCGCGGGACCTTCGCCAATCATAATATCCAGCTGGTAGTCTTCCATTGCCGGATAGAGCACCTCTTCCACCACCGGCGAGAGGCGATGGATCTCATCGATAAACAGTACATCGTGCGGTTCGAGGTTGGTGAGCATCGCGGCGAGGTCGCCCGCCTTCTCCAGCACCGGGCCGGAGGTGGTACGCAGATTCACCCCCATTTCATTGGCGACGATATTGGCCAGGGTGGTTTTCCCCAACCCTGGCGGGCCAAAAATCAGCAGGTGATCGAGGGCGTCGCCGCGCAGCTTCGCCGCCTGGATAAAGATCTCCATCTGCGAACGCACCTGCGGCTGGCCGACATACTCTGCCAGCAATTTTGGGCGGATGGCGCGGTCAGCGGCCTCTTCAAAGCCGCTGCTGTCTGCCGATACCAGCCGGTCTGCTTCAATCATCCCTTACCTCACAACGCAGCGCGCAGCGCTTCGCGAATTAGCGTTTCACTGTTGGCGTCCGGACGCGCGATCTTGCTGACCATCCGGCTGGCCTCCTGCGGTTTATAGCCCAGCGCGACCAGCGCGGCAACCGCTTCCTGCTCGGCATCGTCCGCCGTTGGGCCTGCCGGCGAGGTCAGCACCAGATCGGCCGCCGGGGTGAACAGGTCGCCGTGCAGCCCTTTGAAGCGATCTTTCATCTCAACGATCAGACGTTCAGCGGTTTTTTTGCCAATCCCCGGCAGCTTCACCAGCGAGGCGACCTCTTCCCGTTCAACGGCGTTGACGAACTGCTGCGCCGACATGCCGGAGAGGATCGCCAGCGCCAGCTTGGGCCCCACGCCGTTGGTTTTAATCAACTCTTTAAACAGGGTACGTTCCTGTTTGTTGTTAAACCCATACAGCAGCTGGGCATCTTCACGCACCACAAAGTGGGTGAAGACGATCGCCTCCTGCCCGGCCTCCGGCAGCTCATAGAAGCAGGTCATTGGCATATGCACTTCATAGCCGACGCCCGCCGTTTCCAGCAACACCAGCGGGGGTTGTTTTTCGAGAATGATGCCTCTGAGTCTGCCTATCACGTGGGGCTCCTGCGTTATGGTCTAAGTATCAGGCGGTATCATAAAAAAAGGCTGGATAGATATCCAGCCTGATTTGCGATTATCGTAAGCGCCCCCGCGCCAGATTGAGCCGGGTCTCGCTGATCTGAGCGGCATTCTGGCTGACATGGCAATGGGTGATGGCGATCGCCAGCGCATCCGCCGCATCCGCCTGCGGATTGGCGGGCAGCTTGAGCAAGGTGCGCACCATATGCTGGACCTGGCTCTTTTCGGCGCTGCCAATCCCGACAACGGTCTGCTTGACCTGACGGGCGGCGTATTCAAACACCGGCAGCGCCTGATTGGTCGCTGCGACGATCGCCACCCCGCGCGCCTGCCCGAGCTTTAACGCCGAGTCGGCATTCTTGGCCATAAAGACCTGCTCAATGGCGAAATAGTCGGGCTGGAACTGGGTGATGATCTCCGTCACCCCGGCGTAGATCAGCTTCAGCCGCGACGGCAGATCGTCCACTTTGGTGCGGATGCATCCGCTGCCCAGGTAGCTCAGCTGCCGCCCAACCTGGCGGATCACGCCATAACCGGTAACGCGCGACCCCGGGTCAATGCCGAGAATAATAGCCATCACGCGCCTCCGGTTAACCGTGGATGCGGCTGCATCACAGGGTGGCTGCGACCTCGTCGGAGATCTCGCCGTTATGGTACACTTCCTGCACGTCGTCGCAGTCTTCGAGCATATCGATCAGACGCAGCAGCTTCGGCGCCGTCTCGGCATCCATATCCGCTTTGGTGGACGGAATCATTGAGACTTCGGCAGCGTCGGCTTTCAGGCCGGCGGCTTCCAGCGCGTCGCGCACAGCGCCCATCTCTTCCCAGGCGGTGTAGACGTCGATGGCGCCGTCGTCATAGGTCACCACGTCTTCTGCGCCTGCTTCCAGCGCCGCTTCCATGATAGTGTCTTCATCGCCTTTCTCGAAGGAGATAACGCCTTTCTTGCTGAACAGGTAGGAGACGGAACCATCGGTGCCGAGGTTACCCCCGGTTTTGGTGAAGGCGTGACGCACTTCCGCAACGGTACGGTTACGGTTGTCGGACAGACATTCCACCATCACCGCGGTGCCGCCAGGACCGTAGCCTTCATAAATGATGGTTTCCATGTTCGCGTCTTCATCGCCGCCGACGCCGCGCGCGATGGCGCGGTTCAGGGTGTCGCGAGTCATGTTGTTAGACAGCGCTTTATCAACGGCCGCACGCAGACGCGGGTTGGAAGCCGGATCGCCGCCGCCCAGACGCGCGGCGGTGACCAGCTCGCGAATGATTTTCGTAAAGATTTTACCGCGTTTGGCATCCTGTGCCGCTTTGCGGTGTTTGGTGTTGGCCCATTTACTATGACCTGCCATAAAAAACTCTCCAAAAAGCGCGCCCTTTCAGGCGGCGTTAATTACAAATTCTTCAATCGCCTGCCGGTTGCTCCACGACTTGGTCAGCGCAGCGGCTTCCGTCGCGCTGACCCAGCGATAGGCCAGATGTTCGGTGAAAGTAATCTCCCGCTCATGAGGCAGCGCAAGACAGAACCAGAATTCCGTATTGCGCTCTACACCCGGCGCATAGCGATGACGCAAATGAGAAAATATCTCGAACTCCACCGTGCGCTGACAGTCGATTAAGGTCAGTTGCTCGCAGGCAACGTCAATGGCGACCTCTTCCTTTACTTCACGCGCGGCGGCCTGCAGCGCGGTCTCTCCAGCTTCCAGGCTGCCGGTGACCGACTGCCAGAACGCGGGATCGTCGCGCCGCTGCAACATCAGCACCCGTTTCGTATCTTCGGCGTAAATGACCACCAGCACCGAAACGGGCAGCTTAAATGACATATTACTTGTTCTCCAGAGACGCTTTTGCCTCTTTCTCCACAACCTGAATACCCAGTTCACCGAGCGCCGCCGGATTGGCGAAGCTTGGCGCTTCGGTCATCAGGCAGGCGGCCGCGGTGGTTTTCGGGAAAGCGATAACGTCGCGGATGTTATCGGTACCGGTCAGCAGCATGGTCAGACGGTCAAGACCGAAGGCCAGACCTGCATGCGGCGGCGTACCGTACTTCAGCGCATCCAGCAGGAAGCCGAATTTCTCACGCTGTTCCTGTTCGTTAATGCCCAGAATACCAAATACGGTCTGCTGCATCTCGCCGCGGTGGATACGCACCGAACCGCCGCCGACTTCATAACCGTTAATAACCATATCGTAGGCGTTGGCTACAGCCTCTTCCGGGGCGGCTTTCAGCTCATCCGCGGTCATATCTTTCGGCGAGGTGAACGGATGGTGCATCGCCGTCAGGCCGCCTTCGCCGTCGTCTTCGAACATCGGGAAGTCGATCACCCACAGCGGCGCCCATTTGCTCTCGTCAGTCAGACTCAGGTCTTTACCCAGCTTCAGACGCAGCGCGCCCAGCGCGTCGGCCACTACTTTCTTGTTGTCGGCGCCGAAGAAGATCATGTCTCCATCCTGCGCGCCGGTGCGGTCAAGGATCGCTTCCACGATTTCAGCGGTCAGGAATTTGGCCACCGGGCTGTTGATCCCGTCCATGCCTTTGGCACGCTCGGTCACTTTAATATAGGCCAGCCCTTTCGCGCCGTAGATCTTCACAAAGTTGCCGTATTCGTCAATCAGCTTGCGGGTCAGAGAGGCCCCGCCCGGGACGCGCAGGGCCGCCACGCGCCCTTTCGGATCGTTGGCCGGGCCGGCAAAGACCGCGAATTCCACAGACTTCAGCAGGTCGGCGACGTCCACCAGCTCCATCGGGTTACGCAGATCCGGTTTATCGGAGCCATAGCGACGTTCGGCTTCGGCGAAGGTCATGATCGGGAACTCGCCCAGGTCGACGCCTTTCACTTCCAGCCACAGCTGACGCACCATCGCCTCCATGATCTCACGCACCTGCGGCGCGGTCATAAAGGAGGTTTCCACGTCGATCTGGGTGAATTCAGGCTGACGGTCGGCACGCAGGTCTTCATCGCGGAAGCATTTGACGATCTGATAGTAGCGGTCGAAGCCGGACATCATCAGCAGCTGTTTGAACAGCTGCGGCGACTGCGGCAGCGCGTAGAATTTGCCTTTGTGCACGCGGGAAGGCACGAGGTAATCGCGGGCGCCTTCCGGGGTGGCTTTAGTCAGCATCGGGGTTTCGATGTCGAGGAAGCCATGGTCGTCCATAAAGCGGCGCACAAAGCTGGTAATTTTCGCGCGGGTTTTCAGGCGCTGCGCCATCTCCGGACGACGCAGGTCGAGGTAGCGGTATTTCAGACGCGCTTCTTCGGTGTTGACGTGATTGGAGTCCAGCGGCAGCGATTCTGAGCGGTTAATGATCGTCAGATCGGAAGCCAGCACTTCGATAGCGCCGGTGGCCATGTCCGCGTTGATGTTTTTCTCTTCACGCGCGCGAACGGTGCCAGTGACCTGAATGCAGAACTCATTACGCAGTTCAGAGGCTAACTTCAACGCATCCGCACGATCCGGATCGAAAAACACCTGAACGATGCCTTCGCGGTCGCGCATATCGATAAAAATGAGGCTACCGAGATCGCGACGGCGGTTGACCCAACCACACAGAGTCACCTGCTGCCCAACGTGGGACTGTCGAAGCTGTCCGCAATATTCTGTACGCATGAGATATCCCTTAACTTAGCCGTCGGCGGATTGTCGTCTGCCCTGCAGGCGACGAGGTCGCAGCTTTAGCTGATGTCACAACTGAATGAAAAAAGGCGGCTATTATACTGGAAATTCTGTCGTTCGATAAGTCCGACGCACGATGTACGCTGCTTTGCTGCGCGCTTAACGTCCACACTCACATAAATTAACAAAATTTGTTACTCTTTTGCTGAAGCCGCAAAGGTATTGTAGCCGCCTGACAACAGATGAAGATACGGGGATACCATGTTAGAACTCAATGCAAAAAACACGGCGCTGGTGGTAATCGATCTGCAGGAAGGCATTCTGCCTTTCGCCGGCGGCCCGCATCGGGCTGACGAGGTGGTGGCGCGCGCCGCTCGCCTGGCAGACAAGTGCCGGCAACAGGGTTCGCCGGTCATCATGGTCCGCGTGGGCTGGTCGGCCGATTTCGCCGAAGCGCTGAAACAGCCTGTCGACGCTCAGGCCGGGGCGCATACGCTGCCCGAAAACTGGTGGACCTACCCGGCCACGCTGGGTAAGCAGGAGAGCGATATCGAAGTGACCAAACGCCAGTGGGGCGCGTTCTATGGCACCGACCTTGAGCTTCAGCTGCGCCGCCGCGAGATCGACACCATTATTCTCTGCGGCATCTCCACCAACATCGGCGTCGAATCCACCGCCCGCAATGCCTGGGAGCTGGGTTTTAACCTGGTCATCGCCGAAGATGCCTGCAGCGCCGCCTCCGCCGAGCAGCATCAGGGCAGTATGACGCATATTTTCCCGCGCATCGGCCGGGTGCGCAGTACCGAGGAGATCCTCACGGCGCTATGATTTATATTGGGCTTCCCCAGTGGTCGCACCCGAAATGGGTGCGCCTTGGCATCACCAGCCTTGAAGAGTACGCCCGCCACTTTAACTGCGTGGAGGGCAACACCACCCTGTATGCGCTACCAAAGCCGGAGATTGTCGCCCGCTGGTACGAACAGACCCACGATGACTTCCGCTTCTGCTTCAAATTCCCGGCCACCATCTCGCACCAGGCCGCCCTGCGCCATTGCGACGAGTTAAGCAGCGAATTTTTTGCCCGCCTGGCGCCGCTGGCCTCGCGCATCGGCCAGTACTGGCTGCAGCTGCCGGCGACGTTCGGTCCTCGCGATCTCCCCGCGCTATGGCATTTTCTCGACGGACTGCCGAAAGATTTCACCTACGGCGTCGAAGTTCGTCATCCCGAGTTTTTCACCAAAGGGGAAGCGGAACAGCAGCTCAACCGCGGGCTGCACGAGCGTAACGTCAACCGCGTGATCCTGAAGAGACCTTTCTATTGATACACTCTAAAGATGGGATTTGTAGCGGAGGATTAAGCGGCTTCAAGCAGATGGGACAGGGCAATCATTCGGATTCGTTCTGGTGAATATCCGGCTAAACGGTACTTCTTAACCAACGAGTAACCAATCTCATCCAGACGGTTAAGAGCCTTATCAGACAGCTTCACAATGATGTTATTTCTATTGTCTCCACCTTCACAGTGAAACGGTGCAACGGCTGCTGAAGCGGTTACACGTGCAATCTGTGGCTTTGGTTTAGGCGGCTGTCTACGGCTCTTTGAGCAATCAACACAACTTCCCGATGAGGCATAACGGGTAAGTGAGCCGCAATGAATACACGGCTTATCAGGGTTAGTGAAAGTATTAGCCATTTAAAAGCCCTTCTAAGTAACTGGTGATTCGTGCTTGCTGGCAACGGGTTGAACCATCGTTTGAACGACGAACCAGCTTATCAAATAATTGAGGGTGGATTTTTCCAACCAGATTGTGACCAACAATTAGACAGCCGTTAGAATCGTAATAGGTAATCGGGACGTTAATCGCATCTTCCATTTTATCAGCCCCCGCTTACCATCTGTTTAATAGCCTCTTTCAAGGCTGCATCTCTTTGCTGTTCAATCGTTGGCTTAGGCTTCACCTTATACGTGGTGACCGCTTTAGCTGGCTTCACAGTTGGTTTAGGCTTATTACCTGAAGCAAGTAGCTTATAGGCTGATTCACTAATTTCTGTTTGACCGTTGAAGTATTTGAATTCAATTGAGTCAGTAAGATGATTATAACTACCACGCTTTGACAGCCCTTTCATTGGAATACTCATTATTCGGTTACCTCTTCAGAGTCGGTTACAATCACGTTTAAATAGCTTTCAAAGGATTTGATTGAATCCAGAGCTTTACGGGCTTCAGTTACAATCTTGTTTCGCTGGTGGACAGCTTCACCTGCTCTCACTTTCAATCGCTCAATCATTTTGTCAATGGTTGATTCAGCTTCTGCTTTAGCTTTATCTGTGATTTCCTGAAGAGGATTATCTTTAACGTTCTTTGGCATACGAATAAAGGTAACCATTCCAACAGATACACGATGAACCATATAGCCCTGTTCAGCCATTGATTGAATCACCTGCTGTTGGTTGGTTGGGTAAACCTGCTTAACAATGAATCCGTGACGTTCTGAAGGATTAGCCAGATATTCAGCGGTCTTTTGTTGAATAAGCACTGAACGAGATTCTACAGCATCCTGATATTCAGATTCAGCTTTATTCATTCTGTCAGTGGCCTGTTGAACCTTTGGGAAGTACAGCTTTTGAATATGCTGTTCCTGTTCAAACGGTAACAGGTGGGAAATGTTTGCAACTGGTGATTCAATTTTTACAGCTTGATGTAAAGTAGTCATTTAAATTTACTCTTAGTCTGGTTTGCTTAGATTTCAGAAAGCAGAAAACCGCGTCAGAGCCAACTTAATGTTACTCGACACGGTATCTAATTAGGGTTGTTCATCTTCTCAAGAGGAATTCCCGTCACTCATTCGGGATGGATGCCTGAGAAGATAAACAGAAGGAAACTGAGGAATTAGAAATAATCGGTGATTTGATGGATAGTGAATATCTCTAACTCATATAACCATTCTGTCATATATTAACAAATTGTCAACGGTTATTTTTAATTCTTTCACTGATTGATTTAATGAGTAATAAGCGAGTAGCTTTAGTCATCAGCTTTGGAATGTGATATTTCTTATTCGGGATTGGATTAATCAAATCACCAATCTTTCGTAATTCAGTATGGATAGTGTTACAGGTCTTTCCTGTTACCTTGTAATATGTCTTCATTCATAATTGAACCTTTTTCAATACAAATAAAAAAGGACTCCGAAGAGTCCCTTTTACATTGCTTATCAAAACCTCTTGACCCTGTTGACCGTTGATTTTTTGATTAAGCAAACCAGATAAAACAATTATCACATGATAACTCTAATCTGTAAAACTCAAACAGTCATTAATCGCCCAAATGTTCAGCGTTAATATTCAGGTCTTCAAAGCCACCAGTTAAAACCTGTGTTTGGAACGTGCCAATTTTCTGACTATCCATATTCACACTAATGTTAATACGTTGGTCATTCCTAATAGTTGTCTGAGCAGGGTTATACATTGACGGTACAGCGAATGTATTAGCCTGACCGTTCAGCGCATTGTTACCCTGAAGCCAGTCACCCAATGACCCCATAGCACGTGTGAACGGGCTGTTAGTGATTGAGTCACCATCCTGAGCACCTAACACTTTAGAAGGGTTAGAAAGCCAGTTAAGAGCCTTAGCAATAGGGTTATCAGCCCCTAAAGCGGTTGGATATTTCTGTTCAACTCCTGAAGCGTCTACAGCATCATGAGCAACCAGAGCGACACCAACAGGCCCAGCTAAACGGGATGCACCCTTGAGTAATCCACCTGCACCAGCAGCCGCACCAGCTTCAGCACCACCACCTAACAGAGCACTAAGCCATTTCAGCTTGTTAGCTACTCCAGCGATAGACTTAACCAGAGCAAGAACACCAGCAGCCCCGATAGCGAACTGTTCAGCACTATCAACCAGTTTCTTTTGACCGTCTGACAAGTCGTCATACCATGCTGACGTGCGTAGAATCAGGGCTGAGAGTTTACGGCTCCACTCATCTACATGGTCAACCGCTCCAGATGTCACAGAGGCAACCTTTCCGAGGATGTGACCTAAAGCCTCTGCGATTGGTGAAGCGTCGTTGAGCATGTTAGCTACTGAGGCGTTAAACTGGCCTAAGCCCTTTTCAGAGCTGGTGAATGCTTTGTTAAGGTCATTCTCCATCGCTGCTTTAACACGTCCGATACCAGTTACAGCCATCTGTGAAACACGGTCTAATCCCCCTGCTTCATCAGCCATCTTTTTCATCTGAGCAGATACACGGGGAAGGACATCTTTAGACAGTAATTTGCCGTTCTTCATCAGTGCGTCAAGCTGCTGAGTGTTTACACCCAAAGCATCTGCGAACATCTGTTCAGCACCCGGTAAGCGGTCACCCAACTGTCCACGAAGTTCTTCAGCCTGTACACGACCTTTAGAGGCCATCTGTGTGAATGCCGTCATGATGCCTTTAAGCTGTTCAGCATCAAGCCCCCTGATACGACCGAATACAGCAGCGTTCTTATAGAAGTCCTGTGTACCCTGATAACCTAACGAATTCTGAGCACCAGCAGCAAAGCCAGTGTACTGTTTCAAGGTCTCTGTGACACCCTGTCCGATTTGGTCAGAGAACTGAGCGGCGAACGTTTTAGCGTCTTTCGATTGCCCCTTAAAGACAGCTTCAGCGGAGAGATTCACACCCTCACGGGCTACACCTGTTTCAACCACTTTACGGACGGCTTCAAATGTCCCGTATAAGGCCGCCGAAACGCTTACAAGCCTACTGAAGGAGCTTGATAAGCCATCTGCATTAGATACCTGCTTACGGTTCTGAGAAGCCCATTTAGACGCACTGTCAGTGGCTGCACGGAGGGCTAAACGGAACTGGTTCAGGCTGGCTGAGGGGTTGGCTAAAGCATCATCTCTTAATCCGTGAATCTGCTGTCTTAATTTCATCGCCCTTGCTTGTCCAGTTGAACCCATACTTTCAAGGCGTCTTGTCAGGTTTGAATAGAACTGAGTATTGGACAGATTACGGATTGAATTAGAAGCTGTTGAATTTGAGCCTGCCTTTGGCTTTGCTGCTGGTGGATTCAAGCGACCTTTATCCCCATAAGCGCCCTGATACATATCCTTAATGCGCTTTGCAGAAGCCTTTGCAGCGTTCTCTACAGACTTCACAGAGGATTTACCAGCCTCTTCAAAACTCATGCTTTTAGAAAAGGCTCTGTTAATTTGTTTTGATGCGTTATTAGCGGATTGAATCACACTATTGAAATTCCCCTTTGGGGTAAATGCACGGTTGAGATTCTTTTCGATTCGTTCAGCGACTTTTAATGTTCTGCTTTCGAGTTTTTGAAGATTCTTTGAAACGGTCTCATTGAATCCCAACTGAATAATAAACTCATCTACTGTATAGTTAGCCATTCATAGTTTTCACCTCGTATTCATTCCAGATTAAATCTGTCATTGCATCATGTGCCTTCAGTACCATTTCATAAATCAGTGCAGCACCCATCAGTGACAACCCTTGACCACTGAAGAATGTAGCAATGGTCACCTGATTAATTTCAGGAAGAGTTTTAAGGACTGTTAAGCATAACTCCGGTTCACTCACTGAATTAAAGATTGCATCAGTTAAATCAGGGTGCGGTACAGGATTGTTTAGCATTCGGATAAATCGGTTTTTCATTTAGTCACCTCAATGTGTTTCACATAGGATTTCAAAATCATCCCTTCCAGAGTCTTTCTGATTGTTGTTCCAGAATTGACAGCGGTCAGCTTCACCAGTTGATTATCTGTCTTCTTGATTCGTACTGCTTTTGTCTTGTTCATCAAATGACTCCCTTGATAATCAGAGTAATTACTTGCGGAATGCTCACTTCAAGGTGTTCAGCCAGTGCTTTTAATTGCTGGTAAGCTGGTTCACCGATATGTGTTAATGTGTGGTTCATTGTTATGCTGCCTTTTTTGCTTTATGTTCAAGATAAGCCTTTGCATCGGCTTCTACATCAAAATCATCAATCAGTGATTCTTCTTCAAAGTACGGATTAAATGATAATTTGATATTTCCTTTCTCAAGATGGTAATCGAGAGCGTTAATAACAGCCCTGCATTTCTGAGAAAGCCTTTTTGCTGATTCATAATCAACGTTAAAATGCTTTTCAATATCACTTGTACTGATTGAGGTTAGTTCTTTCATCATATTGAAGATTCTACGCGGTGAAGTCTCACGGGTTAATGAAGTGTCCAGACGGACAGCACCCGAAATAACATCTTCTACCGATGAACCCAAACGACGATATGAACCAACCTGATTAAAATACAGGTAGTACGGGTTATCCATTGTTTTACGTGCTCGTTTTACTGTGGATGGTTGGAAGTCAGTTTGTTTAGTGGCGGGGCGCTTCTTTACTGTGAAGGTTGAAATGACCTCTTCAACTGCTTTTAAATCTGCCTTACTTAACCCTTTAACGCTAACTGTTCTATTGTAGCCGCAATAACCGTTCTTGCGGTTCTTTTCGATGGATTGTTTCAGCCATGCCATGAATTCTAAATCATACATTAACCCTCAATTCGTTTCTAAATCTCAATATATGTAACCATTATGTTATACATGTTACAAAATGTCAAGAAAATTGTTCATATTTCAACCAGGCTCATTCGTAAGTCATTGCAAAATAAGGAAATTTTATTTCTAGCGATTTTTTGAACGTAAGTTATTGTTTTTGATGGATATTTTTTGTGCGCTTAAAGGGAATGATATATAAGGGCTTGAAAAGCCTCTATAACAACTCTTAAGATTTGTCAAGAGGAATATTTGAAAGGTTACTTTTCAGAAGTTGCGTATGCAGGATTGGTACAGAGTGTTTGCGGTAGGTTCTCCCGCCCAAAGGGGGAACCGTTGAACCGCGTTAGAAGGGGGTTGTACAGATTGATTGAAAAGGAATTTTAAGAGGGCTAACACCCTGAATCACCATGATTTATTTACATCAACCGATTGTAATTGATTGTTTTTTATGCTACCCTAAAAAACTCTTAACAGATTCTTTTTGTTCTTTGTTTTTCATCTTCTTGTCTCTGAGTATCTTTTAAGAGTTCTTTAAAGAAGCCCTTCTAACCTCACCTTGCTTCGCTCATCGGTGATTCTGGTTTCCACCTTGTAGCCTTGACAGTAAACCATATCGGGATCCGTGAAAGAGGCTTTGAAGCTGGTGGATAGATTTTCACAAATATTATTTTTCTAAAAAATTTCGAGACCTATTTTTATTTCAGCTTCACCGGAAACTTTCAGCATATCTAGAGCACCTTTGAAGATTTTGGATAGTCTGAATCTGTCTGCTTAGTAGCGCCCTTTTCAAAGGTTCCGTACCAATGGCAAAAAATGAACATATCTGAGCCTGTACAGCGTTCTAAGCGATTATTTAATGATGGCAACCCTGACCCATAGGTTAATATTAAAGGCTTCTTAGAATGCGTTACAGGGATCCTGATAAACTCCAGACATAAAAAAGCCCCAATAAAGGGGCATTGTGAATCACTATCTAATTGTTACTTGTTCAGTCGATAGAAAGTTGCCTTACTAATCTGTAACTCATCCTGTACCTGCTTTGGTGACATCCCCTGTGAAAGAAGTTCCTGAACCTGTTCAGAGGTTGCTTTAATCGGTCTGCCACAATGGACACCTTCAGACTGAGCACGTTTAATCCCTGCTGTTCTACGCTCTGCTATCAAGTCTTTCTCTAAAGAAGCCAATCCAGCCATCATCGTGAGCATCGCTTTACCCACTGGCGTTGATAAGTCGAACCCCTCACGCAAGCTGATAACCTTCACACCTTTAGCCTGTAAAGTCTCAACCGTTGAGAGAACATCGATAGTGTTACGGCCTAAGCGGTCAATAGCGATAACAATCAACGTGTCACCTTCACGGACATAGTTCAGCAGGTCACCGAACCCTTTACGCTCTGTAGCCTTAATGCCACCTGATACAGCCTCATCAGAGAACCACTTACCAACCTGATAACCAGCTTCTTTAATCTGCTGCTTCTGATTCTCAATAGTCTGGTCAGAAGTTGATACACGGACATAAGCGATTACAGATGACATTATGGTGATTCCCTGAAGATTGTCTCAAAACCTAGTCTCAAAATAATACCTGTATCAAAACTTAAAATCAACCTTTTGAGACAACCTAATCACACCTTTAGAGACCCTTTTCAGCAGTATCAAAACCACTTCCTTTTGAGACTGCATCGACTGAGGGTTGATTGTAACCACATGACCAATCAATTATCTTAAAAGCCACTTGATAGCCCTAACATAGACGGTAAGAGCATGTTACACACAGCGGCATTGATTGCCCCAATCATCGGTTATTGTTCGGTCAGTTGTGGGATGACCTCATACTTATGGTGTAAAGGTAAAGAGTTGAGCAAGTTGGGGTGGGTACTTGCCATCTTTAACGTTGCAGCGTTTTTATACCTGAATCACATATTGCTTATTGACCTTATTCAACGTGTGGCTGATACGTCTGATGGCTATGTAAGCATCTTTGATGATGACTTTGTGTCGGATGTTTCCCGCAACACCATTCAGATAATGATTACCTACATAGCGGCCTCAACTGCTGGTGGTTACTTTGGAGCAAAGAAGAAATTTAAACAGGATTAAATTCACTGAATAATGCCTGTTCTGAATAAAGAACAGTTAATAGGCTACGGCTATTGATAATACTGGTTTCGATAGGTGTTTTCAGACCATCTGTGAACACTGTTTTTCACTGTTAATTTAGCCATTTAAACGACTACTCTTCAGCATTAGCAAGTCATTGAAGGAGTCATTATGGAAATTTCAAGAATCGAAAAGGAAATCTGGCTAACCATAGCGGCTAAATAACTGTCTCACAAACTAACTTTTCACTAAGATGATAAGGATGACACAGCATAAGGAGCTTCAAAGGAAATGAAAGAAACCATTTATAACATCTTTTGCTTTTGTCCTGATGGTGTTCACATCACACATTGCGGAATCGTTGCGCATGAACGAGATGGTGACGATAATCAAAAACTGGAATTTTTAAGCAAGCAGTTAGAAACTGATTTAGCTTCTTGCAGGGCATTTCATGACATTCACCCTTCTGTACTCGATGATGACAAAAAACTGACACTTACAAGGTACAACACAAACTTGAGAGTGGGTAATAGCTACATGCCCTTTGAGTTGGCTCTTGAGGCTGTTAAAGCCCCTGCCAACCCCTTGCTGATTGTCACACCAGTTGTTCAGGGTAAGTTACAATATCATATTAAGCATCCGGTAGATGAACAATTGAGGAATGAACACATCCCTAACTATCATATTGAGGGGGTTCTTGATATTCCAGACTACCTTAATAAGTATTTAACGGGAGGTAAATTCCATCTCAAAAAACTGATTAATGATGACCACATGGAGCCTGTGAAGGTTCTCTTTAATCAAAAACACTATATATCCAGCTTTAAGCTACTTGTTTCATTAATTGATACCATTGCGTACCTTGAATATGGTGACGTGACTGGGAATTTCCAGCAATGGCTCGATACCTATTCTGAAATCAGCAGGTTAGAAATTACATCTGATGAAGTCTATAAGTTGAGAAACTCTTTATTACACATGACCAACCTCAATTCTAGAGATGTTCTGAGGAAAAAGTGTCGACGGCTGAGTATTGCCATTTGCAAAAAAGGTCATCCGACTCAGTATCATGATGAAATTGTATATTTCAACTTTACAGACTTTTTATTCATCTTTGATGAGGCTGTTGATAGGTGGGTTGATAGCTACAAAGATAGTAAAAAGCAGTTAACTTTAATTGAAAGGTATGATGAAGTATTAAGAGATAACTTCTGAGTAAGAAAGGGGCGAAATCGCCCCATTAATTCACTGAGCTTCTAATTTATCAATATAGCTAATAGTTAGCGAATTGAGCCATCAGGATAAAGATACATTCCACTTTCAAGATAAACCGCTTCACCATCTTCAACAGCTATATCTTCATATAGTGCTGCTAATTCATTCGGTTCTTTTTCCAGTGAAAGGTATGTCTCAACATCATAATCTTGTGCTTCTAATTCTTCATTTGAAGAGACACCTAATTTTTGCTTTAAAGCTACAATATCAAAAATCCAAATCTTGCCATCCTTGACGTAATAAGCGCCATTATCATAACCACGCTCATCAAGAACTTTTTCGAATCCCATTGAAAGGGCTTTAAACACACTATGTTTTTTGTTAGCCATAACTACCCCTGAGAATATTTTTGTTTGAGCAATAAGTTACCTTCTTTAGAGGGCTTACTCAATCATCCTGTAAGTGTCAAAATCGAACTCATCAGCCTCTAACACTGGCAAGACTTCTAAAAAGATTTCACCATCAACCACCCTATCGAGTGGGAAGTTATACAGCTTCAAGCCGTTGTGTAAGAAGACATCACATTTCTTTGCAGCCGTGTTTAGTCGAATCTCTTTAACGATACGCTTAATGATAATTTGCGCCTCTATCCGGTCTTTCTTCACAGTCAAATCAAGATGGCTGATTGTCTCAAGCTGGCTTGATTGCTCTCGCTGGTGAACCTCTGAGACAGCCCTTTCAACGTCCTTAATCTGGCTATTAAGGGCTTTCAAATCCTTAGCCATAGATTCGGTATCATCGGTCAGCATCGACAGCTTAATGAGCCTCTCACGCTGTTTCTGAAGCTGTTCTAATTCACTTTGAAGAGCACCAATAGCAGAGCCGTTATCACGATTTAGGGAAAGACGGTTAGTATTGTAAAGCAGCCCCTGAACCAATGCGCGGTCAGTCTGCAATCTGCTGAACCCTACGCTATTACAGCGCCCTTCACTCTTCATCGAGCATTTGTATATACCAGACCTCTTAGCAGAGACACCCGCAACAACGACAATAAACCCGCACTCAGAGCACCTGAGAACGCCCTTGAAGAGATTTGTTAGTAAGGGTAAGTCAGATGAGGGTTTGCGCCCTGAGCCCTGTTTGAGCTGCTGTACAGCGTAGAATTGCTCATCGGTGATTATTGAGGGGTAATAGTTAGGAATCTCTGAAACCCCCTTTACAGCCATTGATTTAGAAGGAACTTTGAAACCAATCACTGAACGGTTTGAAAGTAACTCAGTGACCGACGATTGAGACCAGCCACCTGTAACGGATTTGAACTGGTTCAGGGTTGAAAAACCTTCATCATTCATTTGTTTGGCTATCTTGACGTGAGACAAGCCCTCTAACCTTAGCTGAAAGACACGTTGAACAGCTTTCACATTCTCAGGGATGAATTCAAAGTGTGAACGGTCTTCAGAGACCTTTAACCATGCTGCACAACGCTTAGACATGATTTCACCTTTAGCAGCCCGTTCCCTCTTAGCAGCCCACATAGACCTTAAACGAGTGGATTTCATCGCGGATTCTTCGTGTGCTCTTTCCATGACCAACATTGCTTTAATCATGGACAGTGAATCCTTCAGGCTTTCTTTGGTGTACCACTCGTTATCGACAAGTGTCACCACTTCAACGCCAGACCTGAGAATCTTTCTAAGCTGCTCTCCTGCTGTATCAATGTCCTGTCGTGAAACTCTATCCAGAGATTCGACGAGTAGGACTGACCCCGATTCGATATAGCCAGATTCCACAGCGGCTAGAAATTCACCGAATGCACCAGACTTAGCATTAGCACCTGAGAAACCGCTTATACCTAAATCCTGAAAGCGTAGTGATTCGTCTAAATAGTAATCGGGATTTCGTTTCAACCAATCGTTAATGTACTTGCTTTGACGCTTAGTAGAATCACCAACTGATTGAATTTTAGTAGAAAATCGTATGTATGAGATTGCTTTTGGCATGGGGTTTATGATGAGTTATGGAGAGATTGAAGAAGTGTATCATAAGAAAGGTGTAATCCTCGACAGCCGCCCGGTCCATAGCGCTGCGGCCACCAGTCCGGCGATGATCGATGCCCAACAAAAGAAACCGAAGGTGCCGGTACATGCGGTGATGACCGCCCGACAGCCAATGGTGCGGTTTATCGGCGGTGACGATATGGTCCATAACCGGGAACTGTTTCGCGTCTGGCTTCAGACCCTGGCGAAGTGGCATCAGTCGGGGACCCCGTGGTTGTTCCTGCATACCCCGGACATTGCTTTCGCCCCGGCGCTGGTGGATACCCTGTGGGGTGACCTGCGCGCTGCCCTGCCGGCGGCAGGAAATGCGCCGTCGATTCCGCAGCAATCTTCTCTTTTCTGATATCCTGCTATCATATCCGGAGCCATCTGCCAGAGTTAAAGGGAGTTTTCGTATGGTCAGCGCGCTGTATGCCGTTTTAGGTGCGTTATTGTTAGTGAAGTTCTCATTTGACGTGGTGCGTCTGCGCACCCAATACCATGTAGGCTACGGTGATGGCGGCTTTAGCGAGCTGCAGGTTGCCATCCGCGTTCACGGCAATGCCGTCGAATATGTGCCGATTGGCCTCATTTTGCTGTTATTTATGGAGATGAACGGCGCTCAGACCTGGATGGTGCACGTTTGCGGGATTTTATTGATTGTCGGGCGACTGATGCACTCCTGGGGTTTTCATCACCGCGTCTACTACTGGCGCCGCTCCGGCATGAGCGCCACCTGGTGCGCGTTGTTGCTAATGGTGCTGGCCAATCTTTGGTATATGCCCTGGGAGTTGGTTTTCTCCCTCCGTTAGCGCACAATACGCCGTTTTCGTTTTTTCGGGTTTAACGTTATGTCTCACCGCGATACGCTTTTTTCCGCGCCGATTGCCAGCCTCGGCGACTGGACCTTTGATGAACGGGTTGCTGAAGTCTTCCCCGATATGATCCAGCGTTCTGTGCCCGGCTACTCCAATATCATCTCGATGATCGGCATGCTGGCCGAGCGCTTCGTTCAGCCCAACACTCAGGTTTACGATCTTGGCTGTTCGCTGGGCGCCGCCACCCTCTCCGTGCGCCGCAATATTAGCCATCCGGACTGTCGCATTATCGCCATCGATAACTCGCCCGCGATGGTGGAGCGCTGCCGTCGCCATATTGACGCTTATAAAGCGCCGACGCCGGTCGAAGTGATTGAAGGGGATATCCGCGACGTGACCATTGAAAACGCCTCGCTGGTGATCCTGAACTTTACTATTCAGTTCCTTGAGCCGGGCGATCGCCAGGCGATCCTCAATAAAGTCTATCAGGGGCTGAATCCGGGCGGCGCGCTGGTGCTCTCGGAAAAATTCAGCTTCGAAGACGCCCACGTTGGCGAACTGTTGTTCAATATGCATCATGACTTTAAGCGCGCCAACGGCTACAGCGAACTGGAGATCAGCCAGAAACGCAGCATGCTGGAAAATGTGATGCTGACGGACTCCGTCGAAACCCATAAAGCCCGCCTGCGTCAGGCTGGGTTTGAACATGCCGAACTGTGGTTCCAGTGCTTTAACTTTGGCTCGCTAGTGGCCGTGAAAGCCGGGGAGCAGGCATGATCGACTTCAGTAACTTCTATCAGCTGATCGCCAAAAGCCCGCTGTCTCACTGGCTGGAGACGCTGCCTGCCCAGGTAGCCGCCTGGCAGCGCGATGCCCTGCACGGCAAGTTTCGTGAATGGGAGCGCGCCGTAGAATTTCTGCCGGAGCTAACGCCCTGGCGTCTGGATCTTCTGCACAGCGTCACCGCCGAGAGCGAAACGCCGCTCAGCGAAGGCCATCAGCGGCGGATCGAAAATCTGCTTAAAAACCTGATGCCGTGGCGCAAAGGCCCTTATTCGCTGTACGGCATCAATATCGATACCGAATGGCGATCCGACTGGAAATGGGAGCGCGTTCTGCCGCACCTGTCCGATCTCACTGGCCGGACTATCCTCGACGTGGGCTGCGGCAGCGGCTATCACATGTGGCGGATGATCGGCGCCGGCGCACATCTGGCGGTCGGTATCGATCCCACCCAGCTGTTCCTGTGCCAGTTTGAAGCGGTGCGTAAGCTGCTCGGTAACGACCAGCGGGCGCATTTGCTGCCGCTGGGCATCGAGCAGCTGCCGGCGCTGGAGGCCTTCGACACCGTGTTCTCGATGGGCGTGCTCTACCACCGCCGCTCGCCGCTGGACCATCTGTGGCAGCTGAAAGATCAGCTGGCGCCAGGGGGCGAGCTGGTGCTGGAGACGCTGGTGGTTGAAGGAGATGAAAATACGGTGCTGGTTCCGGGCGACCGCTATGCGCAAATGCGCAACGTCTATTTTATCCCCTCGGCGGCGGCCCTGAAAATGTGGCTGGAGAAGTGCGGGTTTATTGACGTGCGCATCGTCGACGCCTGCGTCACCTCGACAGAGGAGCAGCGACGCACCGAATGGATGACGACCGAATCGCTGGCCGATTTCCTCGACCCACAGGATCAGCGCAAAACGGTGGAAGGCTATCCGGCGCCATTACGGGCTGTGATCATTGCCACCAAACCGGAAACCCAGCAGTCGCTGGCGAAAAAAGCGAGATAAAAAAAGGCCCCTGTTTAATGGGCAGGGGCCTGGTACGGGCAATCATCATATTGGGCGACATGATGTGCAGCAAAAAACCGTTTAACTTCTCCAGGCGGAGATAATCCTTTTCATCTCCGCCACCGCTGCGCCATTCACGGCGTAGCGTCTGTATTCATCGGCATCGGGATCGGCTGACATCGAAACGCCCGGATGACGAAAGCGCATTTCCGACGGCAACCAGTGGCCAGCCGAGCTATGGACCTCTTTCACCCCCGCCTGCAGAAACAGCGGCAGGTTCGCGGCGCGGACTCCCGCACCGGCCATAATGATTGGAGTATCCCCTGCGGCAATAAGTTCCGTAATTAATGAAATACCTTTCTCCGCCGAGGATTGCTGACCGGAAGTCAGGATACGTTTGACCCCCAGCTCACCCAGCGTTTTCCAGGCCTGACGCGGGTCGGCGCACAGATCGAACGCGCGATGAAAGGTCACCGCCAGCGGCCCCGCCGCGGCCATTATTTTTTTCATCCGCGGGATATCGACCTGGCCATCAGCATCCAGCACGCCGGTCACCAGCCCGGGAAAGCCCAGATCCCGCACCATGCGAATATCGTTAAGCATCGCGGCGAACTCTTCCTCGGTGTAGCAGAAATCGCCGCCGCGCGGGCGAACGATCGGATGCACCGGGAGAGTAATCGCCTCGCGGGCCGAGACCAGCACCCCATAAGAGGGGGTTAATCCCCCTTCCTGCGGCGCGGCGCAGAGCTCAATACGATCGGCGCCGCAGCGCTCAGCCTCCCGGGCGCACGCCATGCTGTAGCAACACACTTCCAGTACCGCCATTCCTCTCTCCCTGATCCAGACAACCTTTGCAGCATGTCACAATTTCACGCGGCAGACGCCGCGCGGCTTCACACTGTTACGTATCGGCTTGCTCGCTGGCGACGATTTGTTCAATAGACCACGGATGAAATTTGACCGTCACGCTGCCGTCGGTCACCGCCAGGGTGGGGTTCGGCAGGCGCTCATGCTCCCCTTTCGGCGAGCTGGTTTTGACCACGATCCCCGGCTGGCTGAGTCCGTCATCGGCCAGCAGCGCCAGCGCGCGGGCATTTAAGGTTGCCGGATCGCCGGGCAGGACGATTTCGATATGCTCCCAGCCTTCATGGGGATAACGCTTTTCACCCGGCCACGGCAGCTCAACGATATGGAAGCGCCAGTGCGCCACGCAGACCGGCTCCGCCAGTTTGAACAGGCAAATGGGCCGGCCGTTGATCATATTCTCCGACAGCAGGGTGCCGCACTGCTCCAGACCGCGGCGCCAGCGTTCCGCAGTGGTATTCTGATGACAGCGCAGGGAGATATGGTCGGCGTCGAGCCCGGCGATCTCCAGTCCCAGTCGCGCAGTGAAGCGCTGAAGCGCATCGGAAAATCGCGGGAGATCCGCCGTAATATCGGCCAGTTGTTCATTTTGCTGCCAGTTTGCCATGGGTTTGCTCGTCAATAATGCTCGTCAGTAATGAAAAGGTAATTTACCGTGTTTCGGCCTGCGGACCAACCGCCGCCCCGCTGATGGGCAACTGACCGACGATGGATTGCGCACGCCGGCGCGCCGCGCGCAATGCTGACGGACGGGGACAAATGCAGTATACTCCCGCCCTAATTTGTCCACATTATGGCGCAGCCTCCCTCGGGGGCAGGCGCATTACACGTAAGGTATTCCGGTGAATATTCAGGCTCTTCTCTCAGAAAAAGTCAGCCAGGCCCTGATCGCGGCAGGCGCGCCTGCCGATTGCGAACCCCAGGTCCGCCAGTCAGCAAAAGTTCAGTTCGGCGACTATCAGGCCAACGGCGTGATGGCTGTCGCCAAAAAGCTGGGTATGGCGCCGCGACAACTTGCAGAGCAGGTACTGTCTCATCTTGACCTCAACGGCATTGCCAACAAGGTTGAAATCGCCGGGCCGGGCTTTATCAATATTTTCCTCGACCCCGCGTTTCTGGCGGACAACGTCAACCGCGCGCTGCAGTCTGAGCGCCTGGGCGTCACGAAACCGCAGGCGCAGACTATCGTCGTCGACTACTCGGCACCCAACGTAGCGAAAGAGATGCACGTCGGCCATCTGCGTTCGACCATCATTGGCGATGCTTCAGTCCGTACCCTGGAGTTCCTGGGTCATAAGGTGATCCGCGCCAACCACGTCGGCGACTGGGGCACCCAGTTCGGGATGCTGATCGCGTATCTGGAAAAACAGCAGCAGGAAAACGCCGGCGAGATGGCCCTGGCCGACCTCGAAGGTTTCTATCGCGAAGCGAAAAAGCACTATGACGAAGACGAAGCCTTCGCCGAGCGCGCGCGCAGCTACGTGGTTAAGCTGCAGGGCGGTGATGAGTATTTCCTGCAGATGTGGCGTAAGCTGGTCGACATCACCATGTCGCAAAACCAGATCACCTACGATCGCCTGAATGTGACCCTGACCCGCGATGACGTGATGGGTGAGAGCCTGTACAACCCGATGCTGCCGGGGATCGTCGCCGATCTGAAAGCCAAAGGGCTGGCGGTTGAGAGCGAAGGCGCTACCGTGGTCTTCCTTGATGAGTACAAAAACAAGGAAGGCGAACCGATGGGCGTCATCATCCAGAAAAAGGATGGCGGCTACCTCTATACCACCACCGATATCGCCTGTGCGAAGTATCGCTATGAAACGCTGCACGCCGACCGCGTGCTCTACTACATCGACTCTCGTCAGCACCAGCACCTGATGCAGGCGTGGACCATCGTGCGCAAGGCAGGCTACGTGCCGGACTCCGTGCCACTGGAGCACCATATGTTCGGTATGATGCTGGGGAAAGACGGTAAGCCGTTTAAAACCCGCGCCGGCGGTACCGTGAAGCTGGCGGATCTGCTGGACGAAGCGCTGGAGCGCGCCCGTCGCCTGGTGGCCGAGAAGAACCCGGATATGTCGGCTGACGAGCTGGAAAATCTGGCGAAAGTGGTGGGTATCGGCGCGGTTAAATATGCCGACCTGTCGAAAAACCGCACCACCGACTACGTCTTCGACTGGGATAATATGCTGGCGTTCGAAGGCAACACCGCGCCGTATATGCAGTATGCCTATACCCGCGTGCTATCCGTGTTCCGCAAAGCCGGCATCGACGAAAACGCGATGATCGACGCGCCGGTGGTCATCGCCGAAGATCGCGAAGCTCAGCTGGCCGCGCGCCTGCTGCAGTTTGAAGAGACCCTCTCCGTGGTCGCTCGCGAAGGGACGCCGCACGTGATGTGCGCCTACCTCTACGATCTGGCGGGCCTGTTCTCCGGCTTCTACGAGCACTGCCCGATCCTCAGCGCGGAAAGCGAAGAGACCCGCAACAGCCGTCTGAAGCTGGCGCTGCTCACGGCGAAAACCCTCAAGCTGGGTCTCGATACCCTCGGTATCGAAACCGTCGAGCGTATGTAACAAGCAACCCGGCGAAAGCCGGGTTAGTTTTATTCGGCGCCCTGCTCAGAAGTACTTGCGTAGATACTCCGTCAGACAAAGGATCGCCATCGCCTGACCGTAGGGCATCGAGGTAAGCGGGATCTGGCGATAAAAGTCGAGGTCTGACCCCATCCCGGTGCCAAATGAGGTCTGCAGCAGCTCCCCCTGCGGCGAAATATTCTGCACAATCCCGCGAATCGCTTTTTCAGCCACCCCGGCGTAGTGCTGCCCGACGTAACGCTTGCGCACCGCTTTGAGAATCCCGTAGGCAAAGCCGGCGGTCGCCGAGGCCTCAAGATAAGAGTGCGGGTCGTCCAGCAAGGTATGCCACAGGCCGCTGTCGTCCTGGCATTCTGCTAAGGCGGCAATCTGTGCGTCGAGGACTGTAATCAGATAGCGCCGTACCGCATTCCCCTCGGGGAGATCCACCAGTTCCAGAAAATCCGGGATCACCATGGTGAGCCAGCTGTTGCCCCGCGCCCAACGCGCCCGGGCAAAGTTATGCCGCCCCTCATAGTTCCAGCCGTGAAACCACAGCCCGGTCTCCCGGTCCATCAGGTTCTGCACATGGAGCAGGAACTGGTAGGTTGCCTCCTCCACATACTGGGGGCGGTTAAGCAGCTTGCCAATTTTGGCTAACGGCAACACGGTCATCATCAGCGTGTCATCCCACATTTGCTGATGGTTCTCCTCCGCCAGAGTCATGTGCTGCATACCGCCCTGCTCGGTGCGCGGCATCTCGTGCATCGCCCACTCCGCCCAGCTCTCCAGCCACGGCAGATACGCCATACGGCCGGTCTCTTCAAAGCGGTAAGCCAGGGTCAGAAACGGGGCCATAGTATTGACGTTTTTGGTCGTTGCTCCCTCGGCGAAGCGGTCGGCAAACCAGCGATCGATGATATCACGCATCTCGATATCGCCGGTTTGCTGGTAATACTGATAGATGCCGTACAGCCCAACGCCGTGGGTCCACTCCCAGCCGGCCCAGCCTTTGGTATCGATCACGCGCCCGTCATCCAGGCGTAGTAAAAATTGCCCGCTCTCATCCTTAATATTCACCAGGTTTTGCGTCACGTTGCGGATCAGCGCCTGCAGTTCGCTGCGGGCGATAAAACGCTCAGGCTGACGCAGTAATGGGCTATGTTTGACCGGCCAAACTTTCATGTTGTTAACCTCGGGTATATGTCGAATTCAAAGCGCCGCCCTTAATGAGCGCCGGGGCAGCAGGTTTATGACGATTCAGATAGCCAATATTGTTATTGCCCCACAGACAGTCGTAAGGCATCCCCGCCAGCAGCTCGACCACCGCGCGGTGTTCCGCACTGGTCTGTTCCGACTGAGCGTAGCCGAGCTCGCGCATTCTGAGGGTCTCGCTGCGCAGGACGCTGTGGGTGTGCAGGTTGAGCTTGAAGCGCAGCGAGACGAGGAAGCCGCAGGCTAGCACCACCAGAGTGCCGACGCTGAGGATCAGCAGAATGGTATGGCTGACCCCTTCAGGCTGTATTTTTTGCCCGGAAACGAACCCCGACAACTGCATAATGATCCCCACCAGCATCACCGCCCCCGCCTGCGAGGCTTTGCGGGTCAGGGTCATGATGCCGGCAAAAATCCCCTCCCGGCGCTGGCCGGTGATCGCTTCGTCGACGTCGGAAATATAGGTGTAGGTATTCCACGGTACGTAATTTATCCCGCCGCGTCCCAGTCCGGCGACAGCAGAGATGAGCAGCAATAAGGAATAGACGTCGCTCAGTCCGGCGTAATAGAGCAGCGCGTAGGAGAGTGAGCTCAGGCCAAACAGGACCACCACCATGCGGTACGACGGCGCGGGGCCAAAACGAATGCACAGCGGGATCATGGCGATTACTGCAATAAACTGGAAGATGGCCATCGTCCCCAGCAGGTTCGAGGCGACGGCGGCTTCCTGCATCAGAACAAAGACCACGTAATAGGTAAACACGGCATTGAAGACGTCCTGGGCGATATAGCCCCCCAGATACATGCCGAGGTGCTGGCGGAAAATTTTTATCCGCAGCGTAGAACTCAGCTCAATCACCAGGCGATTGAGGCTCTGAGCAAGGGTTAAGTTTTGTTTTTCCGCTTCCGCCCGCAGGGCCGCTTCCGACCACGCCTCCCGCGGTCGTTCCCAGGTGAAACACCAGACCAGAGTCAGCATCACCGCGCACAGCACCGAGAACACCAGACTGGCATAGAAGAACGAGCTGGCATTATCTTTGCCGAGCCAGGAGAGAAGGATCCCCGGCAGGAAGGAGGCTAAAATCGCCGACATCTGCGCCATCGAAATGCGCGCGCCGGAGAATTTGGTTTTCTGTTTAAAGTCATCGGTCATCTCCGGCACCAGCGTCTCATAGGGCACCAGAATCATGGTATAGACCATATCAAACAGCAGATAGGTCGCCAGGTAGTACCAGAAGCCCATCTCGCCGACCCACATCGCTGAATAGCTGAATACGCAGGGGATGCCGAGCAGAATAAAGAATTTTCTGCGGCCGAAGCGCTTACCAAGCCAGGTGGTGCCAAAGTTATCGGTGAGAAAGCCCATCAGCGGGCTTACCACCGCGTCCAGCACGCGGGCGGCAGCAAAAATAAGCGTGGCCTCAATCGGGGTCAGTCCGCAAAAGGTCGTGTAAAAGTAGAGCAGCCATGCGGCGGTTAGCGCCGTCGTGCCGGCGCCGAGAAAATCGCCCGCGCCGTAGGCCAGATAGTTAGCCAGTCCAATTTTTCGTGTTTTCATCGCCGTGATCCTGTGTCTTTTTTTTAAAAGAACGCCGACAATCGTTCCGGATTTGCCACCGGAAGGGAGTGGGTACCTGGCTACACTAAAAGCTGTGAAAGGAGGTTACCTTTGTACTTTTGCCACGGAACAGTCGCCGGTGGCAAAATGACAAAGAGATGACGTCGCCACTTCACTCATTTATAAAACAGCATTTCTTTTTAATCAAAAGACAGGTTCATTGATGTGATCTGGCTGGAAGGTCGCCGACTAACGAACAGGCTCGCAAATCCCGGGATCGGCCCTTGCGCAGTCGGGGAAACAGGAGTAAAGAATGGAAGAAAGGGTTATTCCGCGTATCTCAAGGAGGCCAGATGCCTTATACCCATCTGCTGGTTGCCGTCGCGCCAACGCCGGAGAGTCAGGTGTTAATTAAAAAAGCGGTGTCGATAGCCCGCCCCGTTAACGCGAAAGTGAGCTTAATCACTCTCGCTACGGATCCGGAGCTGTATAACCAGTTCGCCGCACCGATGATGGAAAATCTGCGCGAAGTGATGCAGGAAGAGACGCGGGAGTTTCTCAATGAACTTGCTCGCCACGCGGACTACCCAATAGAAAGAATGACCATCGCCTGCGGCGAGCTAGGCCATCATATTAAGGACTTCTGCCGGTCGCACCGTGTTGATCTGGTGATCTGCGGCAATCACAACCATTCCCTCTTTTCACGCGCCACCTGCTCGGCGAAAAGTATCGTCGGCAGCTGCGGCGTTGATGTCCTGTTGGTTTCCCTTGAAAAGGGCTAACGCCGGTTAGCCCTTTTCCTGAACTAGGCCAGTTTAGGGAAGGTGGCTATCTTCCCCCGCAGACGGCTCTCCTCGCTGCGCGGTGAAATATGCTGCAGATCCTCGACAAAGCGCGCCTGCCAGTTATGAATATCATTTTCTCTGATCACGTCCAGCATCGCTGAATGACGGGCGATACGTTCCGCCAGCGGCATGCTGAGCGCGCGATCCAGCGCGGCGGCAACCTCGTCGCGATCGTAAGGATTGACGATCAGGGCGCTGGTCAGCTCCTGCGCCGCCCCGGCAAACTGCGACAGGACCAGTACGCCAGGGTTATCCGGATCCTGCGCCGCGACGTACTCCTTCGCCACAAGGTTCATACCATCGCGTAGCGGCGTCACCAGCCCGACGTCAGAGTAGCGGAAGACCTTCATCAGCAGCTTACGATCAAAATGCTGGTTCAGATAGTAGAGCGGTGTCCAGCCAAGCTGACCAAACTGTCCGTTGATGCGTCCGGCTGCGGTTTCCAGCTGGTGGCGGATATCCTGATAGGCCTGCACATCGCCGCGGGAGGTCGGTGCGATCTGGGTATAACGGATTTTGCCGTGGTGCTGAGGGTACTTCTCGAGCAGCGTCTCGTAGGCGAGGAATCGCTCCGGCAACCCTTTCGAATAGTCAAGACGCTCCACGGAGAAGATATTCTTCACATTTTTCAGCTCGTTCTTCAGCTGGGCCAGCTTCGGCGGTAGCGGACCTTTAGCGTTGCGCGTAATTTCGTCCGGATCGATCCCTATCGGATAAACCTCGGTACTGAACGCCTTACCCCATGCCTGATAGCGTTTATCGCCGAGGTCGGATAGGCGAGTCTGCATAGCAATGCTGTCGAGAAAAGCGGTTCTGTCGCTTTCGGTCTGGAAGCCCAGCAGATCGTAATCGCACAGTTGCTCCAGCAGCTCAGCGTGCGGCGGCAGAGCGTTAAAAATCTCCGGCGTCGGGAACGGAATATGTAAGAAAAACCCGATGCGATTGTTCACCCCGCGCTTGCGCAGCTCGCTGGCGAAGGGCAGAAGATGGTAATCATGGATCCACAGCGTATCGTCTGGCTCAATCAGCGGCAGAAGCTTGTCCGCCAGCATGGCGTTAACCCGCAGATATCCCTCCCAGGCTTCGCGCTGAAAGCTGACCAGATCAAGGCGATAGTGGAAAGCCGGCCACAGCACGGCGTTAGAGAACTGGTTGTAGTATTCATCATGGTCCCGTTCATTAAGGTTGAACGACGCCCATGAAATATTCCCGCGGGAGACCTGCTTGAGCGGCTGCTGGTCATCGCCAATCTCGCCGCTCCAGCCAAACCACAGACCCCCCGCCGCTCTCAGTGCCCCCAGGATGCCGACGGCCAGACCGCCAGCGCTCGATTTTTTATCGTCCGGTAAGGCGATACGGTTAGAGACTACGACTAAACGACTCATGGTCATCCCTCCTTTCGGTTTGCGCGTCATACGCCAGATGTTGCAACCACGTCCTTACAGCGGCGGCATCCGCCAACCGCCAGTGCGCCTGAGTTTCCCCGGCGCCAACTTTTACCGACATTCCCTGCAGTTGATTAACGACGCTGAATCCCGCCTCGTCGGTCAAATCATCGCCGACAAAAACCGGTTCGCGGCCGGCGAATGGCGCCTCCTGCATGAACGCGGTAATCGCCTCCCCTTTGTTGACGCCGCGGGGTTTAATCTCCACCACGCACTTGCCAAGCTGTAACGCCAGCAGCGGATAGCGCTGAACAATCCGCTGCGCCAGCTCCAGCACGGCGCTCTGCTGCTGCGGGGCCTGGCGATAGTGGAGCGCGAAAGCCATCTCTTTACTCTCCAGCTCACATCCCGGGAGCGCTTCCAGCGCCGACGTCAGCTCAGCCGCGATCTCATCGCGCAGCGCTGTCGGCAGAGAGACGATGTAGGTTTTACCATTGATATCACGGCGCTCGGCCCCGTGAACGCCGGCCAGCGGTAGCCGCCAGGGATGGGTTAGCGCGTCAAGTTCAGCCATTGAGCGCCCTGAAATCAATGCCACCGCGCCCCCCTGCTGCTGGGCCAGCGCATTGAGCGCCTGCAGCGTGCTGTCGGGTATCACCACCTGATCGGGGTGCGGCTGGATATCGGCAAGAGTACCGTCGAGGTCAAAGAAAAAAGCGTAGTTTCCGGTTAGCGCAGGCGGTACAGATATCTGGTTATCCACCCTGTTTCCTCCTTATCATGGCCAGCCGAAGCTGGTTGTTAATTATATGTGAGCCATGTAAGTATAGACAGTGTGACCAACCTCGCCATTTTTGATAGTTACCGCCAGCGAAACGGGCGCTGGCGGCAATTACTCTGTAAACTAAAAAGTTGGGTTAAAATTCAGGCCGCACGTTTGGCTTTTTGTTTGTAGCGGTCGAAGATCACCGCCGCCAGCAGGATCACCCCGCGCACGACGTATTGTGAGAATGGCGAGATATTCAGCAGGTTCATCGCATTTTCCACGGTTCCGAGGATCAGGATCCCGGCCACCACGTAGGAGATCTTGCCGATCCCGCCCTTCAGCGACACCCCGCCCAGCACGCAGGCCGAAATAACAATCAGCTCATAGCCAATCGAGGTCATCGGCTGGCCGCTGGTCATGCGCGACGCCAGAATGATCCCCGCTGCGGCCGATACCAGACCGGAGAGCACAAAGATAATAATCTTGGTGCGCACCACCGGGACGCCGGCCAGGCGCGCCGCCTCTTCATTACCGCCAATAGCCAGCGTATTACGGCCAAAGGTGGTTTTGTTTAGTAATAATCCGAAAACCACCAGGCAGGCGACGGTCAGCCAGATCGGCGCCGGCAAACCAAACCAGTTGGCATAGCCGAGGGTGAAGAAACGTTCATCTTCGATCCCCACCGCTTTGCCGTCGGAGATAATATAGGCCAGGCCGCGGACAATCTGCATGGTGGCCAGCGTGGTGATCAGCGCGTTGATCTTAAGGCGCGCAATGACAAAGCCGTTAACCAGGCCACTAAGCGCCCCCAGCAACAGGCCTGCGGCGATCCCCAGCCACAGGCTTTCGCTGAGATTAATCACCACCGCGGTGGTGACCCCGGCGCAGGCGATAACCGACGCCACCGACAGGTCAAAATCGCCGGAGGCCAGGCAAAACAGCATGCCGCAGGCCACCATCCCGGACATCGAGATCGCCAGCCCCAGCCCTTTCATATTGACGAATGAAGCAAAGTTGGGCACAAAAATCACACAGCCGATAAACAGCACCGCAAACACCACCAGCATGCCAAACTGATCCCAGATGCGGGCAAAGCTAAAGGTTGAGCGGGTAGCCCCGGACGTAGTCACTGATGACATCATTTACTCCTTACTCAGGCGACAGCCTGGCTCACTGTTGGCATCGCAAGGCTTAACGCCTGCTGTTCATTGGCTTCTTCATGCAGCAGTTCGCCGGCGATTTGTCCTTCGCGCATCACCACGATGCGGTCAGCGACGCCCAGCACTTCCGGCAGGTCGCTGGAGGCAAACACCACGGCGACACCGGAGGCGGCGAGGCCATAGATCACATTGTAAATTTCATGTTTGGCGCCGACGTCGATGCCGCGGGTTGGCTCATCAAGCAGGATCACCTTCATCTCTTCCGACAGCCAGCGGCCAAGGATCGCTTTCTGCTGGTTGCCGCCCGACAGGTTCATAATCAGCTGTTCCGGGCCCGGCGTTTTAATATTCAGCGACTGGATATGTTGATCGGCGTTGTCCGCCTCCCAGGCGTTGTTGATCAGGCAGCCAGCGTGAATATGCTTGCGCCGGGCGCTGATATTGATGTTATCGCGCACGGAATGCACCGGAATAATCCCCTCCGCTTTACGATCCTCCGGGCACAGCATCATCCCGGCCTGGATGGCCTGGGCTGGTTTGCGAATGGAGACGGGCTGGCCATCGATATACACCTGACCGCCGGTTATCTGCGTGCCGCCAAACAGGCCTTTCATTAGTTCGCTGCGCCCGGCACCTACCAGTCCGAACAAACCGACAATTTCACCGCTGCGCACCGAGAGACTAACCGGCGTGCGCACGCCCGGCGCTTTGACCGCCTCCAGGCGCAGCCGCTCCTCGCCATAGGGGCGAGGCTTCCAGCCATAAATATCGCCCAGATTGCGGCCTACCATTGCCTGGACCAGGGCGTCGTGGCTGACGCTCGGCATATCGTCAAAGGTGCAAACGTAGCGGCCATCTTTAAAGACGGTGATGGCATCGCTGAGGGCAAAAATCTCTTCCATCCGGTGTGAAACATAGATGATGACCCTTCCCTCCTCCCGCAACTCGCGGATGACGCGAAACAGGTTGTCGATCTCTCTGGCGGAGAGCGAGCTGGTCGGCTCATCGAACGCGATAATCTTGGCGTTACGCGCCAGCGCTTTGGCAATCTCCACCATCTGCCATTGACCAATGGAGAGATATTTCAGCGGCGTCTCCGGGTCGATATCCAGACCCAGATGCTCCAGCTGCAGGCGGGCCTCATAGTTGAGCAGCGAGCGATTGACGATGCCGCCTCTGTGCGGCAGCTGACCGAGATAGATATTTTCGGCGACGGTCATCTCCGGGATCAGATGCAGCTCCTGGTAGATGATTGCCACGCCGGCATTCAGCGCCTCCATGGTATTGGCGAATGCCATCTGCTGGCCGCCGATCTGCAGATGGCCCGCGGTCGGGATATAGTTGCCGCTGAGAATTTTCAACAGCGTCGATTTGCCTGCGCCATTTTCGCCCATCAGCGCGTGGATCTGTCCCGGGTAGCAGTCAAAACTGATATCGGACAAGGCCTTTACGCCAGGGAACGTCATGGTGATGCCGCGAAATGAGAGATAAGGGGTAGACTGTTGCATAACGACTCCGCTCTTCTGCACTCAGCCCCCGCGCCGCGGCGGGGGCCAGTTTAATCAGGCTGTTACAGCCCTTTTTTCGCCAGCTCTTCTTTGAAGTTATCGCGGGTAATCAACACCACATCGGTCACCGCCGTGAACTTCGGCGGCTCGACGCCCTTGGTGACCCAGTTGTAGAGCATTTCGCTGGTTTTGTAGCCGTGGATATCCGGGCTTGGCAGCAGAGAACCATAGAAGCCGGTCGGCTGCGCCTTCGACAGTTCGTTGACGGCATCCACGCCGTTGATGCCGATGCCAATCACATCGGAAGCTTTAAAGCCCTGACCTTCGGTCGCGCGCACGCCGCCGAGGACGGTGTTGTCGTTCATCCCGACGATCAGCCAGTGTTTAACCTGCGGATGTTGGACCAGCATCGAGTTACCGGCGTCGAACGCTCCCGGGATATCGTTGGATTTTGTCGGCACGCGGTAGATTTGCGCGTCCGGGAAGCCGGCCGCCTTCAGGGCATCGATGGAGCCGGTGGTGCGACGGCGCGCGGTATCCAGCTCATCGGCGGTGATCGCCATTACGGCGGTGTCTTTGACATCCCAGCCGCGCTTTTGCATCTCTTTATAGAGTTCCTGCCCCTGACGGGCGCCAATTTCGCTCGCCGCCATCATCACCAGCGGTACGCTCTCCATCGGTTTGCCTTTCGCATTGACGAACTGGTCATCGACGGTAATCACCTTCATGTCATAGCCACGCGCTTTGGCGACAATCGCCGACCCGAGCTTGGGATCGGGGGTACAGATGACAAAGCCCTTCGCGCCGCTGGCCGCCAGGCTGTCAATGGCATTCAGGGTTTTCTCCCCATCCGGGACCGCAATTTTAATAACGTCAAAGCCTAAATCTTTTCCTGCTTTATCAGCAAATTTCCACTCAGTCTGAAACCATGGCTCTTCCGGCTGTTTCACCAGAAAACCTAGTTTAAGATTTTCCGCCATAGCTGATTGTGACATAACCGCAGCGAGACCAATGGCCGCCAGCGCTTTAGTAAATTTGTGCATGGTAAACTCCAGCTTTAATTCGCTTTCATGTAGGGAAAAATCGGAATTAACAATTTAATCGGCATCAAAACAAGGCATTAGAAAAATCGCATTCCCCACTGCCGTTGTTAGAGTAGTAATACCCGGAAATTATTTCTCCATACGAGAGCATTATCACATCGCGGAATTACAGTAATTGCGTACATACATTTAGCAAAAAATGACATAAAAAATGACACAATTGTCATACAATTTTACCGGGACATAGCAGGATCATCTATACCATCAGCAGGCTTATCCTTGTGTTGTCAGAGGATGTTTAACGGTGGGTTACAGCACTGTTATCATCAGCAATTGACGGCGCTGCTACGGGCGATCGCCTGTGCGCCACTCAAATGGCAACCCACCTCGCACCGCTGAGCCACATGGCCCGCTTAATATCGCGAAAAAACGGATCTTTGGCGTAATTTATTGCGAATAGAAAAAATATATTCCTCTTTATAAAAGCGCCTGCAACAAAAAATAAAAATAATGATCATCAACCTGAAACATTACTAATGAAATAACTTATTCCGTTCTCTTCTACGACGAATCTCGTAGTCAAATACTTATATCTTATAACCAATCTGAAACCAGCGAGCCCCTGCCAACGGCGCACAATCTCAGCCCTGGTAGTTTGCACAAATAATGGTGTAACAAAACGTAAATTACCGCGCTTGAGAGTTTTCTTAATTTCGTTGAGCGAGTATTCTTAAATCGTCGGCAAATGGAAAAAATACCCGACTCATACGGAATGTGTAGAGTTTTATTATTCTGCAACAGTGCCGCGTGTCACTATTTTATCTTGTAGTTATCCGCAGGATCCGCTGACGCGCACCAGTAACCCCTTCCCGGTTAATAAGGATATTTTTTATGGCAGTTCCAGGAATGGCACAAAAGCTAAACACCCAAATGAATCTTGAGTTTCACGCCTCTAACGTTTACCTGAACTTAAGTGAGTGGTGCGCCCGGCATCGCTTCGACGGCGCCGCGACGTTTCTGCGCACCCGCGCGCAAAGCAGCATCACCCTCACCATGCGCGTATTTGACTACCTGAAAAAAGCCGGCAGCTGGCCGATCGTCAATCCCGACCACGCCTGTAACCCTGAGTGCACCTCGCTGGAAGATCTGTTTACCCAAACCCTGAGCGATTACCAACAGCGCAGTCGTCTGCTGAGCGGTCTCGCTCAGGAAGCCAAAGCGCAAAGCGATGACAGTACCTGGCGGTTTCTCACGCTGTTGGCGGAAGAGCAGCAGCAGGATGGCCTGCTATTGCAAAGCGTGCTTGAGGAAATTCGTAATGCCGATAAAGCCGGTCTCGGGATGGAGCAGACCGATCGGCGTCTGATGGCTATCGTTGGAGAAGCGCAGAAAGCGCATTAATCAAGCCTTTATCGCTCTGCCAGGGGGAGCGCGTCTGCGCTGCCCCGCCCGGTTTATTAATCCATTACGTCTATTTTTTCTCCCCTATTATTCCTTTCAAGAATAAAAAAGTTTTAACTCGATCCCATTCCCTCATCACCGTTACCCCATAAGGGGGATTAGTGAGCGCGGTCACTTTTTGACGAACCATAAAGAAATATAAAAACAGCGTTTCAAAAATATAAAACACGAGGTTTATTTTTTATGGCTAGATACACGGCTTCAGCCTCTGAAGGGCTGCAGGGAAGACCGATCTTGTTACGCCATCAGTTAGCCTACGGCGGCGGAAATCTGTTAGGGAGCGGCGCACTGGCGATAAGCGGCGCATGGCTACTCTATTTTTATACGACCTTTTGCGGCCTGACGCTGATCGAGGCCTCATTTATCTTCTCCGTCGCCAGCATCATTGACGCTATCAGCAACCCGCTGATGGGCTATCTGACGGATAATTTTGGCAAAACGCGCTTGGGCAAGCGCTTCGGCCGCCGGCGTTTCTTTCTGCTAATCGGTATTCCGCTGATGATGTTCTACCCGCTGCTGTGGGTGGAAGGCCTGAGTTTCTGGTACTACCTTAGCACCTATGTGGTGTTTGAGATCATCTACACCTCTATCATGGTGCCTTATGAAACGCTGGCGACAGAGATGACCGATGATTTCTCACTGCGTTCAAAACTGACCGGCTATAAAGCTATCTTTGGTAAGCTGGCCAACTTCCTCGCGGCGTTTATTCCCGGCCAGTTCATTCTGCTGTATGGCAAAGATTCTGCCACCCCTTTCTTCCTCACCGGTCTGACCTATGGCGCGATCCTGATCGTCGCTATTTCCTGCCTGTGGTTGTGCAGCTGGGAGCGTGAGCGCGGGGAAGAGGTGGAAACCAGCGCGAAAAAAGGACTGCTGAGCACCCTGCTGTCGCTGGCGAAAGATATGCGTTCGACTTTTTATCTACGCGTATTCCGCAAACATCTTGGTATGTACCTGTGCGGCTTTGGCGCGGAATGGCTGTTTGCCTCCATCTTCACTTATTTCGTGATCTTCGTTCTACAACACGATCCAGCGATGGTGGCCGGGCTGAACAGCCTGAACTCGATTCTGCAGCTGATCTCTACGGCGCTGTTTATCGGCCTGTGCGTGAAAAAGGGCTTCAGCAAACCCTATATCCTGGCGCTGGGGATCGTCATTTTCGCGGTTCTGCTGTATACCTCGCTGTGGTTTTTCCATCTACCGTCCGGCCTGGCGACAGTGCTGATGTTCGGCATTACCGTGCTGTTCGGCCTGGGTACCGGCGGGGTTTACTATATACCCTGGACCGTTTACACCTTCCTGGCCGATGTCGATGAGATCTACACCGGACGCCGGCGGGAAGGGATCTATGCCGGCGCCATGACCTTCTCGGGAAAAATTCTGCGCTCGATTGTGGTGTTCTCGATGGGGGCGATCCTGAGCTTCTACGGTTTCCAGTCAAAAGCGCACAGCCAACCGGAAAGCGCGGTGACCGCTATCGCAGTGGTATTCTGCGTCGGGGTGATCGCATTAGCCCTGGCCGCCATCGTCTTCAGCAAGCAGATGAAGCTGGACCGGAAGGCCCATCTGGTGGTGCTGCAGGAAGTCGCGCGGATAAAAGCGGGCGGCAAAATTAGCGATATTGCGCCGGACGTGCGGGTTATCGTGGAGGATCTGGTCGGCCATCGCTACGAAGAGTGCTGGGGCAACAGCAAATTGTTCAAAGATGCTGCCCCTGCGCCTGCGCAGACCGTCGTTTCCCATTAAAGAAGAAGGCCCCGCCGGTATCCGGCGAGGCCTGGTATTAATGCGTTTCTTCCTGTGGAGTAAACTTCAGCTCAATCAACGCGATCGCTTTTTGCACCGCGCGAAGGGTCACCGGATCGGCAGAGGCCGGATGGCTGGCGAAGTCGATAGCTTTCAGCTGAGTGGTCATTTTTTCACGCACTTCCACCGGCGCAATGACGTCAATGACATCGAGGATCTGTTTGATAACCAGCTGGCAGGCAACCACATCGGAAACCAGCTCGTCGTGTTCGGTAAGATGTTGAGACATTAATTACTCCTTTTTTCAGGAGCGTAATAGTACCCTAAATCGTTAACGATAATAAAACCTGCCGTCGCAGGTTTTTTTATCTACCCTACTGGCTGGCGGGTCGTCTCCTGCCGCTTTGCACAGGATCACACTCTTGATGGCAGTGACAACATGAATACCGCGATCTCTTCCCGCGATGAACGTGCTTTTTCAGCGCCGGCGCTGCTGGTGGCCGGTGCCTTTTTTATGGAGTTTCTCGACGGGACGGTGATCGCCACCGCCCTGCCCGATATGGCGAGGGATTTTGGCGTCACCGCGGTCGAACTGAATATCGGCATCAGCGCCTATCTGATTACCCTTGCGGTCCTGATCCCGGCCAGCGGCTGGATCGCCGATCGCTTCGGCGCCCGTGCTATTTTTACTCTCGCCCTGGCGATCTTTACCCTTGCCTCGGTCTTCTGCGGCCTCTCCACCGAGGTGCATATCTTTGTCGCCATGCGTATCCTTCAGGGAGTCGGCGGCGCGCTGATGGTCCCCGTTGGTCGCCTTGCGGTGCTACGCACCACGCCGAAACACCAGCTGATCAAGGCCATCGCCACCCTGACCTGGCCGGCGCTGGTGGCCCCCATTATCGGCCCGCCTTTGGGCGGCTTTATAACCCGCTACGCCAGCTGGCACTGGATCTTCTTTATCAATGTCCCGCTGGGCCTTGCCGCCATCATCCTTTCGCTGCGCATTATCCCTGATATTCGCGAAACGGAACGGCGCTCCTTCGATCTCAGCGGATTTATCACTACCTCGGTCGCGATGGTCAGTCTGGTGACCGCGATGGAGCGGCTCGGCGATCGCCAGCCGCAGATCTGGCCGACGCTGGCTCTCGCCGCGCTTGGCTTCGGCTGTCTGTTATATTCCATTCGTCATTTCCGCCGGGCGGCGGCGCCTATGGTTCGTCTCGACGCCCTGCAGGTGCCGACGTTCCGGGTGACAATGTACGGCGGCTCGTTGTTCCGGGCCTCCATCAGCGCGGTGCCTTTTCTGCTCCCCCTGCTGTTCCAGGTGGGATTCGGTATGGATCCTTTTCATTCCGGCCTGCTGGTGCTGGCGGTGTTTGTCGGTAATTTAACCATTAAACCCGCCACCACACCGCTCATTCGCTGGCTGGGCTTTCGTCGGCTACTGCTGATCAATGGCGCGTTGAACGTCTGTTCGCTGCTGGCTTGCGCGCTGCTTACGCCGCAGACGCAGGTCTGGGCCATCATGCTGATCCTTTATCTCGGCGGGGTGTTTCGCTCAATCCAGTTTACCGGTGTAAGCACGCTGGCCTTCGCCGACGTCCCCGCCGCGCAGATGAGTGATGCTAATACGCTGTTCAGTACCGCGTCGCAGCTAGCGGTAGGGCTGGGGATCACGCTCGGGGCGATTGGCATTCGCCTGGGCGAGCAGGTCGGCGACTGGCTGCATCTTACTGAACTACCGGGGATCAGCTTCCGCCTGTCGTTTGTGTTTATCGCCTTGATCTGTCTGGTAGGGATGATCGACAGCCTGCATCTGGCCAAAACGGCCGGCAGCAGCGTGTCGGAGAAGAAGAAATAGAAGAAAAAATAAACGACGGAAGGGCCAGCGGCGCTGGCCCTGATGACGGTTAAGCGACGCTCTGGCGAACAAAGTCTTCGATTGCTTTATCCTGGCAGTTTTCGAAGAAGCACTGCTGGAAGCGTGGGCCGGAGACTGCGGTTTTCACCAGCTGCGGATCGATGGCGCGCAGGGTATCGAGGTAGTTCTCTTTTACTACTGCTGCTTTGACCTGGTTGAGGATCCCGGCATTGCGCACCTGCGGTTCTTTGCGCTCCGGCGGATAGCCTTCGCCGTTGCGGCCGGTAAAGGCTTTTTCAAAGATAAACCGCACATTCAGTTCGGCGCCCCAGCCGAAGCCTTTGGCAAACGGCAGCGACAGCGCATTACCGTTGTTGATCTGGGCAAACAGGAACGCATCCGCCGGATCAATACAGTAGCCGCAGACCACGCCCGGATGGATGTTCAGCGACATCAGCGCCCCCTGACCGGTACCGCAGCCGGTGACCACGAAGTCAACTGCTTTCGAATTCAGCAGAATACTGGCCATGATCCCAAGATGGATGTAGGTCAGATGATGATCGTTCTCATCGCTCATGCCGACGTTATAGACCGGGAATCCTTTTTCGTCGGCAACCGCGTTAAGCTCCTTGAGGATGATGGCGTTTTTGTTCGCCTGGCTGTTCTCCATCATCAGTGCAATCTTCATGGTTTACTCTCCTGAATGCTGTGCGGGCCTGCCCGCAGAATGTCATTGGCGTTGACTGCACTCTACTACCTTGAAAACAAACTTTCAAATTTTATGAAAAGTTGTTTTAAAACTTACGCAGTGCTTCACACTTTCGCAAGCTCCCCCTGTCTGTTGACCTCAGCCCTCTGCATGCTGGCGCATCCGCTTCGTCCTCCCTTACCACCCGCCGGCGACAAAGTCCTGACCGCCCCAGGCAATAATGAATAATAAATTAAAAGCATTCTCATTTATTATTAAACTGCCAATGCGTGTTATTCCCATTAGCATTTTAAATAAAACATTTTTAAATTTACTTTTTGCAAATAATTAAATAACAAATTATAGTGGCAGCCAATAACATCTATTATTTAATTCCAGGAGTGCAACGATGCTGAAAACGGACATGATTGACAAACTCAATGAACAGATGAATCTTGAACTCTATTCTTCTCTTCTTTATCAGCAGATGAGCGCCTGGTGCAGTTACCACAGTTTTGAAGGCGCCGCGGCCTTCCTGCGTCGCCATGCTCAGGAAGAGATGACCCATATGCAGCGCCTGTTCGACTATCTAACCGACACCGGCAGCCTGCCGCGGATCAACGCTATCGCCTCCCCGTTTGCCGAATATGCCTCACTCGACGAGCTGTTCCGCCAGACCTACGAGCATGAGCAGCTGATCACGCAAAAAATAAATGAACTGGCGCACGCGGCCATGACCAGCCAGGATTATCCGACCTTTAATTTCCTGCAGTGGTATGTTGCTGAACAGCATGAAGAAGAGAAATTATTTAAATCGGTGATCGATAAACTGACCCTCGCTGGAAAAAGCGGCGAAGGTCTGTACTTTATCGATAAAGAGCTGGCTACCCTCGACGCGCAGAATTAATCCCCCGCGCCGCGACAGTCCGTGTCGCGGCCCTCTTAATGTCGGCAGATCTTATTTTTTGCGGTAGTAAAACCTTCCTCTCTGGCAATAAATTTGCCTTTTTTCTCTAAAAACGCCACCAGCTGTGCGGCGCTTAGATTCTCTGCTGAACAGGTGTGAAACCGCGCCTCTTCGCCAAAGCGGCGGCGAATGGCGGCCTCCAGCGAGGCGACCGTCCAGGACTCACCCGAGGCGAGCATCATCTGTAAAACTTCATGACCATGAATAGAAGACATAACCCCTCCTGCAAAAACCGCCAGCTTAGGCCAGACCGTCAACCCGCGCCTTGCGCCAGCGCAGGCTTTCGCCCTCTTATTATGTAAACATTTCATTACACAACTTGTAATCCCGATTTGACGAAAGCCGTAATATCCCCTACTCTGCGCGGCATAATTTATTGTTATTTGCTGTAGGGATAGCGAAAAGCGTGAAAAACCGCACTCTGGGCAGTATTTTAATCGTAGCTGGCACCACCATCGGTGCAGGAATGTTGGCAATGCCATTGGCCGCCGCAGGCGTCGGCTTTACCGTCACGTTGGGTTTACTTTTCACCCTGTGGGCATTGATGTGCTATACCGCCCTTTTGCTGCTGGAAGTCTACCAGCATGTCCCTGCCGATATGGGGCTCGGTTCTCTGGCGGCGCGCTATCTGGGCCGTTATGGGCAGTGGGTTACCGGATTCTGCATGCTGTTTCTGCTGTACGCCCTCACGGCAGCCTATATCAGTGGCGCCGGTGAATTACTCGCTTCCAGCCTCAACCAGTGGCTGGACTGGCAGCTACCACCGGCCGCAGGCGTACTGATCTTCACCCTCCTCGGCGGGGCGGTAGTGTGCATTGGCACCGCGCTGGTGGATCTGTTCAATCGCTTCCTGTTTAGCGCCAAAATCGTCTTCCTGGTGATTATGCTGGCCCTGCTGATGCCGCACATTCATCAGGTGAACCTTCTGACGCTGCCGGTTGAGCAAGGCCTGGCCCTGTCGGCCATTCCGGTGATTTTCACCTCCTTTGGTTTTCACGGCAGCGTCCCGAGCATCGTCAGCTATCTGGGGGGGGATATTCGCAAATTGCGCCGGGTATTTATCATCGGCAGCTTTATTCCTCTGGTGGCCTATATTTTCTGGCAGCTGGCGACGCTGGGCAGTATCGACGCCCCGGCCTTTACCGCCCTGCTGGCAAATAACGCTGGTCTGAACGGCCTGCTGGAGGCGATCCGCGAAGTGGTGGCGTCACCGCATGTGGAGCTGGCCGTTCACCTGTTTGCCGACCTTGCGCTGGCGACGTCATTCCTCGGCGTCTCGCTCGGCCTGTTTGATTATCTGGCGGATATGTTTCAGCGTAAAAACAGCGTCGGCGGGCGTCTGCAGAGCGGGATAATCACCTTCCTGCCGCCGCTGGCGTTCGCCCTGTTCTATCCCCGCGGTTTCGTCATGGCCCTCGGCTACGCCGGGGTGGCATTAGCCGTGCTGGCGCTGATAATGCCGGCCCTGCTGGTCATGAAGAGTCGCCGAGAGCATCCGCAGGCTACCTGGCGGGTCGCCGGCGGCGCACCGACGCTATGGCTGGTTCTGCTGTGCGGGATCGGCATCGTGGCTATTCAGTTCAGCATCGCTGCCGGGTTGTTGCCCGCGGTGGGATAAAAAAGGGGCCTGCTGGCCCCTTGTTCATTTCGCTAAGCAACACTGCTTATACTTTTTACCGCTGCCGCATGGGCAGGGATCGTTGCGTCCGACTTTCGCTTCATTTCTTATTGGCTGCGGGGCCTCCACCGGCTGCGGATTCGCTATCCAGTACTGGTAAAGCGCCAGCGCCGCCGGCGTGATACGCTCGATGCTGGCGATAAATTCATCCGCCGTCAGATTATCCAGCGCGCTAAACTGTTCTTCGCTGCCGTGGAGCGCGATAGCGTCCAGCTCCGGCTGGAGTTCAGCGGGCAACGTCGACCAGTCGCTCAGCGCCACGCCGCGCAGATAGCCAAAGCACCACTCCTCAACTATGGTCAGCTCCTGACCTTCCGCTTCGCGGGTGCCGAACAGCGGTTCGAACTGATCGGGATAAGACTCCAGCCGTTCGGCGATATCGCTCATATGCTGCAGCGTCAGATTGACAAAGCGATCGCGCTCGCGATCGTTGGCCCAGCGCGGGACATTATCCGCCCCGCCCCAAATCGCCAGCAGCCACTGAGCGGGTTCGATGTCGGTCGGCGCAGAGAGGATCGCCGTCAGCAGGCCATCCAGTTCAGAGACATCCAGAATGGCGCCTTCGGCGGCGTATTTCGCCAGAGTGTCATCCAGCCATTCCAGTTCGTTTTCGTTCAAAGGTCCGGTATTCATTCACAGGCTCGCATGGTAAAAATCGGGCCTACAGTAGCCGAATTGCCGACAGAAAGCCACCCGGCGATACCTATTGCGCCGGTGTCAACGATACGCGATCAGGCCAGGCCGCGCAGCGCCGACGCCACCTCACGACAGGCCTCCTCCCCTAACGAAAGCAAAGGACGGGGAAGCGAGTCTGGATCGCAGAGTCCGAGCATCGCTGCGGCGCTGGCTATCACTCGCAGGCTACCACCATAGCGATCAAAGCATCGCCATAGGGGGGCCAGCTGCTCATTCAGTGCCGCAGTCTGCGCCACATCGCCGCTACGTATCGCTCTTACCAGCGCCAGTGAGCAGCGGGGAAAGAGTCCGCCGCAGACCGAATACCAGGCTTCGCAGCCGGCCTGCAACCCGGCAGTGGCCCACGCATCGCCGCTGACGCCAAGCGTAACGCGAGAGGGAAGATGCTGACGCAGGGCCGCTACACGTTCGCTCGCCTGTGGCGCGGGCAGGCCGGGAATTTTAATCGAGGCAATGGCCGGCAAGGCGGCGATGCGCCCCTGCAGCTCATCCGCCAGCATTACGTGGGTAGTGCGGGGATTGTCATACAGGCAAACCGGCACCGAGACATGCCGACAGACTTCTTCGTAAAAGGCAAAGATCTCCTCCGCGGAAAGCGGCTGATAGGACATCATCGGCAGTAATAACGCATCCGCCCCTGCCTCCTGAGCATCCTCCACCAGGCGTAGCACCTCGTTAGTCGCAATGGCGCCGACGCCGACCATCATCGGGATCGACCCCGCATGCGCCTTCGCCACCTGCACCACTCGTCTGCGCTGCTCACGGCTGAGATAAGCGTAGCTACCGGTTGAACCTAAGATGCCCAGAGAGTCGACTCCGGCATCGGTAAGACGGGCGAGAATACGAATAAACGCTTTTTCATCAAAATCTTGCTGATGCAAAGGTGTCAAAGGAAATGCGCAAAGTCCACTGAACATGCTGCCTCCGGTAGGCTGGGCTGAGAGTCCGTTTGATAGTAGCAAGGCGCGATCGTTTTGTCCTGGGACAAATGAGAAATTGACTGTAAGGCAAGAGTTAACCGAAAAACGCCGTGGCGTCAGGCTGGCGGGAAAGGTATCAGAAAGCGAAAGTACAGAAACAAAAAAACCACCCGTAGGTGGTTTCACGACACTGCTTATTGCTTTGATTATTTTGTATTTCCCAATGGTACCCGGAGCGGGACTTGAACCCGCACAGCGCGAACGCCGAGGGATTTTAAATCCCTTGTGTCTACCGATTCCACCATCCGGGCTCGGGATATAAAGTGGAGGCGCGTTCCGGAGTCGAACCGGACTAGACGGATTTGCAATCCGCTACATAACCGCTTTGCTAACGCGCCTTTAATACTGAAGCACCCGCAACTGCCGATGCTGTTAATCTGGAGCGGGAAACGAGACTCGAACTCGCGACCCCGACCTTGGCAAGGTCGTGCTCTACCAACTGAGCTATTCCCGCATCATCAAGTTATTTGCTAATCACTTGATTTTGTTATCGTCTGGAAGACTGTGCCGCCGTTCGATGCGTTGCATTCTACTTATCTCTCGCGGTGAGTCAACGGTATTTTTCGCAACTTTGTATCGTTTGCTGAAAATAACGGCGAAACGATCACTGATCAAGCAAATCGCCGCGCGCCGCGTTCAAATACTGCAGCATCGACCACAGCGTCAGCACCGCCGCCACGAGGAAAAGCACGATCCCGGCCCACTCCACCCACGGATAAGGACGCCACAGCATCCATACCAGGGCGGTCATCTGGGCGGTCGTTTTCACTTTGCCAATCCACGAGACCGCCACGCTGCTGCGTTTCCCCAGCTCCGCCATCCACTCACGCAGCGCGGAGATAATGATCTCACGGGCAATCATGGTCGCCGCCGGTAGCGTGACCCACCAGGTGTGATAGTGTTCGGCAACCAGCACCATGGCGATAGCCACCATGACTTTATCGGCAACCGGGTCGAGGAAGGCGCCAAAACGGGTGCTCTGATTCCAGCGACGAGCGAGGAAACCATCAAACCAGTCGGTTACCGCGGCAACAAAGAAGATCAGCGCGCAGGCAAACGGCGCCCAGCTAAAGGGCAGATAAAACGCCAGCACAAAAAACGGGATCAGGATGACGCGAAACAGAGTAAGCAACGTAGGGATATTAAATTGCATAGTGACGGGTAACTATCTGTTGTAAGTAAAAATTAGCCCTATGTTGCTACAGAGCCCCTAATGTTTCAACGAGTAGAAGATCTTTTCTGCCAGAGCGTGAGAGATGCCCGGTACTTTAGCAATTTCTTCGACGCTGGCCTGCTGTAGCCCCTGCAGCCCACCCATATACTTCAGCAGCATCTGACGACGCTTCGGCCCCACCCCCTCGATAGTCTCAAGCGAGCTGGTGCTCTTCACTTTCGCCCGTTTTTTGCGATGCCCGGAGATCGCATGATCGTGCGATTCATCGCGAATATGCTGGATCACATGCAGGGCCGGCGAATCCGGCGGCAGGCTAAACCCTTCCCCTTCCGGCTCAAAGAATAACGTTTCCAGACCCGCTTTTCGATCGCTACCTTTCGCCACGCCCAGCAGCAGCGGATGATGTTTATCCCAGGGGACGTCCAGTTCAGCAAACACGGCTTTCGCCTGGGCCAGCTGTCCCTTGCCGCCGTCTATCAGGATCACATCCGGGATCTTGTTGTCATCAATCGCTTTACCATAGCGACGGCGCAGGACCTGATTCATCGCCGCATAGTCATCGCCAGGGGTAATGCCGGTGATGTTGTAGCGCCGATACTCCGCGCGCAGTGGGCCATTGCTGTCAAACACCACACAGGATGCTACGGTCTGTTCGCCCATGGTGTGGCTGATGTCAAAACACTCCATTCGCTTGACGGCCGGCAGCTCCAGTACGCTGGCCAGCGCCTGCAAACGCTGATGAATGGTCGATTGCTGAGACAATTTGGTCGTTAACGCTGTCGCGGCGTTGGTCCGCGCCAGCTTAAGATAACGCGCTCTGTCGCCGCGCGGCTTAGTCTGCACATTGATTCGACGACCCGCCAGCTCCGACAGCGAGTCGGCCAGCAGCGTCTTATCCCCAAGGTTAAAGTCGAGCAAAATCTCCCCCGGCAGCGTGCGCATTTGGCTGCCCTGCAGGTAGAACTGGCCGACAAAGGTCTCCACGACCTCTCCCAGCTCGGTGCCGCCCGGCACTTTCGGGAAGTAGCTTCGGCTGCCCAGCACTTTGCCCTGACGGATAAACAGCACATGCACGCAGGCCATGCCGGCATCGAAGGCGACGCCGATCACGTCGAGGTCGTCACCGGTGTTGGAGACAAACTGTTTCTCCGTCACGCGGCGGACGGCCTGAATCTGGTCGCGGATGCGCGCGGCCTCTTCGAACTCCAGGTTCTGGCTCGCCTTCTCCATCCGCGCGATGAGCTGGGTCAGCACCTGGTCATCCTTGCCGGCGAGAAACAGCCGCACATACTCTACCTGCTGAGCATACTCTTCTTCGCTGACCAGCCCGGCCACGCACGGCCCCAGGCAGCGACCAATCTGATACTGCAGACAGGGGCGGGAGCGATTGCGGTAGACGCTGTTTTCACACTGACGGATGGGAAAGATTTTCTGCAGCAGCGCCAGGGTCTCGCGCACGGCATAGCCGTTGGGAAAAGGACCAAAATATTCGCCCTTCGCATGTTTGGCGCCGCGATGCATCGCCAGACGCGGATGAGTATCGCCGCTGAGAAAAATAAAAGGATACGATTTATCGTCGCGTAACAGCACGTTGTAACGTGGCTGGTACAGCTTAATATAGTTGTGCTCAAGCAGCAGCGCTTCCGTCTCGGTGTGGGTGACGGTCACGTCGATTTGCGCGATCAGCGCTACCAGCGCTTCCGTTTTACGCGACGCAAGGTTGCTGCGGAAGTAGCTACTGAGCCGCTTTTTCAGATCTTTGGCTTTGCCAACATAGATGACGGTTCCGCCAGCATCATACATCCGATACACACCGGGCTGGCTGGTCACTGTTTTCAGGAAAGCTTTTGCGTCAAAAACATCACTCACTGGCTTGCTAACGACTCCGCATTACACAGGCCATGGCGAATTGCCAGGTGGGTCAGCTCGACATCGCCATGAATGTTTAATTTACTGAACATCCGATAGCGGTAGCTGTTAACCGTTTTAGGACTCAGATTTAGCTGCTCTGAGATCTCATTCACCTTCTGACCTTTGGTGATCATCAGCATAATCTGCAATTCGCGTTCAGACAAACTGGCAAACGGCGATTCTGTCTTTTCGGGTTCAATCTGACTTAACGCCATTTGCTGGGCAATATCGGAGGCAATATAGCGCTGCCCGGACGCGACGCAGCGGATGGCATTCACCACTTCCTGCGGCGCGGCGCCTTTACTGAGATAGCCTGCCGCGCCCGCCTGCATGACCTTGGCAGGTAAAGGATTCTCGGTATGCACGGTCAACATGATCACTTTGGTGCCCGCCACGGAGCGCGCGATTTTGCGCGTCGCTTCAAGACCACCGATCCCAGGCATGTTCATGTCCATCAGGACGACATCTGCGGAATTAGCCCGGCACCACTTGACGGCGTCCTCGCCGCAGCAGGCTTCGCCAGCGACTTTAATCCCTTTTATATCTTCCAGAATGCGTCGTATCCCTGCGCGCACCAGTTCGTGGTCATCAACAAGAAGAACGTTGATCAAAGGAATAATCTCCAGAATGAGGGATAACGCTACTGATACTTTATCTCCCACATATTACCGGGTTTTATTGCTATTTTAAAAGGCAAAAAAATGCCCTCGCCTCGATTTGGCTCTCATTTATGGCAATGTCTGTGCACACTAAGTGGAAAGTCATTGAGAACAGTCAGTTGCCCGGCTCTTATTTTTTAACAATACTCATACAGAAGGCACAAAAAACACAACAGATTACGTAGCGCATAAATACGAAGCAAAATATGTAACAATTATTAACGAGCTAAATAGATGGGGGAAATTATTGGCTTGCCGACGGCTATTACGTATTATCCGAAGCATCAAAACATTCACAGCTCAGATGAGAGAACAGAAATTAAGCACACCTTTTTTTTCTGTCGCTTGTGGTATACTGCGCGGCCTTCACATTGAGTAGAGCGCAATAGCGCAGCGAGTAAACGAGGATATCGATGAGCACACCAGATTTTTCCACTGCAGAAAATAAGCAGGAACTGGCGCAGGAAGTCTCCTGCCTGAAAGCGATGATTACGCTGATGCTGCAGGCGATGGGCCAGGCGGATGCGGGGCGCGTGATTATTAAAATGGAAAAGCAGATTTCACAGATGGAAGATGAGGCTCAGGCCGCCGTATTCTCCAGCACCGTTAAGCAGATTAAACAAGCCTATCGGCAGTAATCCTGTGCCGGCTGAAAGTATCACTGACAGCCGGTATCACGTCTGACACGCAGAACGGCAGGCGCATTCAGATTAGCCCAGTCGCCACGGCGTAGCAGGCAATTTGCGTTTTATTCGGCGCATTAAATTTCCGCTGCATATTCTTCTGATGGAAATTCACCGTATTTTCCGAAATCGAGAGAATCATCGCCACCTCCGCCGAAGTCTTTCCTTCCGCCGTCCATTTGAGGATTTCCAGTTCGCGGCGGCTGAACTTCATCTCCGGCGGCATCACCATCTCATCTTCCAGACGCAGCAGCGTCAGCAAGCTTAGTTCAGTCAGCGTTCGCAGACGCAGCTCAAGCTCATCTTCAGGGTAACCGCCCGGCAGACGATTGTTCGCGGAGACAGAGAGAAATCCCTGAGCATGGTTTGGCAACGTCAGGCACTGCGTCACGCCCTTTTGCAGACCATGGTCACGCGCCCCGTCCCACAGTGCCGGCGCATCACGAAACAGGCTGTCGTTCCATGGCAGATGGCCACGCATAAAATTCTCCGGCCGTAACACAGGATCTATCGCGAAATAATTTTCTGCCTGATAGTGCGACATCCATGCGCGGGGGTAAGTCGACTGGAACGTAACGCGGGGGCGGGTGAAAGGCACCGGGTGGCGCACACAAAGCGTGTAGTAATCATATTCCAGCGCTTCGGTTTCACGTTGCAGGAGATTATAAACCTCCTCGCCGGTGGCCATGGACTGAAATTGGTGCAGCATATCCCGCCGCCAGCTGAAAAAATCATTGTCCCTCATAGCTGTGCAAATAACTCCTGATTGATAATCATTATTATAAATACAGAAAACTAACACATAAATCTTATTTATATGTATAAAATATCGTAGCTGTCGCATTTATTAGTCTGAAGGCTTGCCATTTTCCCGCTCGCCGCACAGAAACATAGCGCTTTTCTCCCATCATGTTCTACACCCTGCCAAGGGCGATGGGAAGCGGTGTATACGGCCGTGGGAGTCAATAGCGCAAAGACATGTCGCGGGGGGTTACCCCGCCGCGAGAGTGGGCTAAACGCGGCGGCTCCCGCGAAGCTGAGCCGCCGCGCTAGCACAAGCTTTACTGCATCAGGAATTTTTCAAGGAACTGACGGGTACGCGGCTGCTGGGGCGAAGCGAACAACGCTTTTGCCTCGCCTTGTTCGACAATGCGTCCCTGATCCATAAATATCGCCCGATCGGCTACGTCGCGGGCGAAACTCATTTCATGGGTCACGATCACCATGGTGCGTTTTTCCTGCGCCAGCTGACGGATGGTGTTGAGCACCTCCCCCACCAGCTCAGGATCGAGAGCCGAGGTGGGTTCATCAAACAGGATCACGTCCGGACGCATAGCCAGCGCGCGGGCAATAGCCACTCGCTGCTGCTGCCCGCCGGAGAGACGGCGCGGATAGCTATTCTCTTTTCCGCTGAGCCCCACCTTCGCCAGCAGTTCGCGCGCCCGCGCCATGGACTCCTGCTTATCTTCACCTTTTACGATGACCGGCCCTTCAATAATGTTCTCCAGCACCGTACGGTGGGGAAACAGATTAAAGTTCTGGAAGACAAAGCCGACGTGCTGGCGCAGCTGGCGAATGAGCCCTTTCTGCGGCCCGAGGCTGCGACCGGCGTCGATCGTCACATCGCCGACGCGGATAGTGCCGCTCTCCGGTTGCTCCAGCAGGTTGATGCTACGCAGCAGGGTGGTTTTGCCCGAGCCGCTGGGGCCGATGATCGCCACCACTTCCCCTTTCTGTACCTCCAGGTCGATACCATGGAGCACCGTCTGGCCATGGAATTTTTTTACCAGGCTTTTCACTTCTATCGCACTCATTTCGGATCACGCTCCTGGCGGTTCAGCTGGTTTTCAAAATAATTCTGCAGCGAGGAGAGCACTGTCGCCATTACCCAGTAGATCAGGGAGGCCGCCAGATACATGGTGAAGACCTCCAGGGTTCGCGAAGTGATTAGCTGCGCCTGACGGAACAGCTCCGGCACCTGGATCGTTGCCGCCAGCGAGGTATCTTTTACCAGGCTGATAAAGCTGTTCGACAGCGGCGGCAAAGCGACCCGCGCCGCCTGGGGTAAAATGGCCCGACGCATCGTCTGCCAGGGCGTCATACCGATACTGGCCGCCGCTTCCCATTGCCCTTTATCAATCGAGGCGATGGCCGCGCGCAGCGTTTCCGCCGCATAGGCCGCAGTATTCAACGACAGGCCGATCATCGCCGCCGGGATCGGGTCAAGCTCAATGCCGAACTGCGGCAAGCCGTAGTAGATCATAAACAGCTGGGCGATAAGCGGCGTGCCGCGGAAAATGGAGATATACATGCGCGCCAGCCATTTTACCGGCCAGACTGGCGACATGCGCATCAGCGCCAGGATAAAGCCCAGCACCAGGCCGAAAAACATCCCGCCAATGCTCAGCTGCAGCGTAAAGACGGCCCCTTTCAGCAGAAAAGGGGCGGAATCAATGACCAGTTGGATACTTTCTTGCATGCTGTCGTTTCTGTATTAGAGGTGAGGATGATAGGCAAACAGCGCCGGCGCTCCGCCAGTGTGGACGAACAGTATCGGCCCTTCATCCTTAAAGCGCTTCTGCGTGATGCCGTCGATAAGCCCGGCCATCGCTTTGCCGGTATAGACCGGGTCGAGCAAAATACCTTCCAGCTGCGCAAGCAGCTTCACAGCGGCCATCCCATCTTCGTTTGGCGTACCGTATCCTGGGGCAAAGTAGTCATCCCACAGTATAATTTCAGCCTTCGCCTGTAGCTCGAGACTGTTGGCCACGGCCTGCTGCAGCGCCACCACTTTCGGCAACTGGTCAGCGACCGAGCGCGACACGGTCACCCCAATCAGTTCCGCCTGCGGCATCAGCTGTTCAAGGCCGACCGCCAATCCGGCATGGGTGCCGGCGCTGCCGGAGGCGACCACGACTGACGAGATCGCCACCGCGTCTTCGCACTGCTGGCTGATTTCCAGTGCGCTTTCCACATAGCCTAACGCGCCGAGGGCATTGGAGCCGCCGACCGGAATAACATACGGACGATACCCCTGCGCCTCAATGCGGGTCGCCAGCTCATCGAGCTGGGCGGAGGGATCGGTCAGGGCATCACACATCTCAACCTGGGTGTTAAAGAGATCCAGCAGCAGACGGTTGCCATTGCTCAGATAGTTCTCCGCCCGGGTGCCGATGGGATTTTCCAGTAGCGCCACGCAATGCAGTCCCAGTTTCGCAGCGACTGCCGCCGTCTGACGCACATGGTTAGACTGGATCGCGCCGGCGGTGATTAAGGTATCCGCGCCCTCGCGCAGCGCATCGGCGGCGAGAAACTCCAGCTTACGCAGTTTGTTGCCCCCCATCGCCAGCGGCGTCGTATCATCACGTTTAATAAAAATTTCGCGCCCAAGGTGATCGGACAGACGCGGGAGATACTCCAGCGGCGTCGGCGCGCCGATCAATTCCAGGCGCGGAAAGCGGGTTAAGTTTTGCAGTGACATGGCCCCTCCTGACTCAGTTATGCTTCATTATGCACACAGTTACGCGCTAAATAAAAAAAGGCGCTTCCAGGAGCGCCTTTTTTCACCGCTGTCCGTTATTTCGTCACGTCAGCGCCAAACCATTTCTCGGACAGCGCCTTCAGGCTGCCATCTTTCTGCATGTCTGCAATCGCGCCATCTACCGCTTTCAGCAGGTCGTCGTTGCCTTTACGCAGCGCAACGCCAGCTTCCTGACGAGAGAAGGCTTCGCCGGTTACCGCCAGCGTATTGTTGGTTTTCTTCACCAGATCCAACGCCGCCAGACGGTCTACCAGAATGGCGTCAATACGGCCTACACGCAGATCCTGGTATTTGGTGGGATCGTCATCATAGGTACGGACGTCCACGCCCTGGACATTCTGACGCAGCCACTCTTCATAGTTAGTGCCCAGTCCGACGCCCACTTTCTTGCCTTTCAGATCCGCCGCGGTTTTAATCACGCCTTCGTTACCCTTCTTCACCAGCGCCTGCACGCCGGAGACGGTATATGGGGTGGAGAAATCGTATTTCTTCTTACGTTCTTCAGAGATAGTGACCTGGTTAATCACCACGTCGATACGCTTGGAGTCCAGCGAGGCCAGCATACCGTCCCACTTGGTCGGTTTGAGATCGGCCTTCACGCCAAGATGTTTCGCCAGTTCGTTAGCGAATTCCACTTCAAACCCGGTCAGCTTGCCGTCATCCCCCTGGAAACTAAAGGGAGGGTAGGTGCCTTCGAGGCCCACGCGTAGGGTGCCGCGCTCTTTAATCTGATTGAGCAGGTTTTCCGCCGCAAAAGTTTTCACGCTGACGCCAGCCATCAAAACAACGGCCATCGCGCCCATCATCGCCTGACGACCCAGAAGTGCTAATTTCATAGATACCCCGAAGGTTAGGATTTTCCTGTAGTGTAAAGCGCTTAACGCCCTGACACCAACATCGTTACGCTACATCTTATGCAAATTTATTATATATGATCCGCTTTAGGGTATAGCGAAAATCAGGGCTTTCCTCACCCTTTTTGCTGGATATCTCCCATACTGCAAAGGTCAGCCTGTTGACGTCTGGAGCATGGAAGATGAAAAACCCCACCTTATTGCAATGTTTTCACTGGTACTACCCCACCGGCGGCGAGCTGTGGCCTGAGGTCGAAGCGCTGGCGCCCAGCCTGAATGAAATCGGCATCAATATGGTCTGGTTGCCACCCGCCTACAAAGGCGCCTCGGGCGGTTACTCCGTCGGCTATGATACCTACGATCTCTTTGACCTCGGCGAGTTTGATCAAAAAGGGTCTGTCGCCACCAAATATGGCGACAAAGCGCAGTTACTGGCGGCGATCAACGCCCTGAAGGAGCACAATATCGCCGTGCTGCTGGATGTGGTGGTAAACCATAAAATGGGCGCTGATGAAAAAGAGTCTCTGCGCGTTCAGCGCGTCGATGAGCAGGATCGTACGCAAATTGACGAGGAGATCATTGAGTGCGAGGCATGGACGCGCTACACCTTCCCGGTGCGCGCCGGACAGTATTCGCAGTTTGTCTGGGACTACAAATGTTTTAGCGGCATTGACCACATCGAGAACCCGACGGAAGACGGTGTGTTTAAAATCGTCAACGATTACACCGGCGAAGGCTGGAATGAACAGGTCGATGATGAGCTCGGCAACTTTGACTATCTGATGGGCGCCAATATCGATTTCCGCAATCATGCAGTGACCGAGGAGATCAAATACTGGGCGCGCTGGGTAATGGAGCAGACCGGCTGCGACGGTTTTCGTCTTGACGCGGTCAAGCATATCCCCGCCTGGTTTTATAAAGCGTGGATCGAGCATGTTCAGGAGGTAGCCCCGCAGCCGCTGTTTATTGTAGCGGAATACTGGTCCCATGAAGTGGAGAAGCTCCAGCAGTATATCGACCTGGTCGAGGGCAAAACGATGCTGTTTGATGCCCCACTGCAGATGAAATTTCATGAAGCGTCGCGCCAGGGCCGCGATTATGACATGAGCCAGATTTTCAGCGGGACGCTGGTGGAAGCCGACCCTTTCCATGCCGTCACTCTGGTCACCAATCATGATACGCAGCCGCTGCAGGCCCTCGAGGCGCCGGTTGAACCCTGGTTCAAGCCCCTCGCCTATGCGCTGATCCTGCTGCGGGAGAATGGCGTGCCCTCGGTCTTTTATGCCGACCTCTTCGGCGCTTCCTATGAGGATACCGGCGGCGACGGAGAGACCTATGCCATTGAGATGCCCGTTATCGAACAACTCCACGAGCTGATCGACGCCCGTCAGCGTTTTGCCCATGGCGTGCAAACCCTTTGGTTCGATCATCCTAACTGCATCGCCTTTAGTCGTAGCGGTACTGACGACGATCCAGGCTGCGTGGTGATCATGTCCAATGGCGATGAGGGCGAAAAGACGCTGACGCTGGGCGAAAACTATGGCAACAAACGCTGGCGGGATTTTCTCGGTAACCGGGAAGAGATTGTCGAAACCGATGGCGAAGGCTGCGCGACCTTTACATGTAACGGGGGGAGCGTGAGCGTGTGGGTGTTAGAGGAGGTATTGTAGTCCTCTGACGCCGGGCGGGCCAGCTATGGCCCGCCAAAATCTCAGCGCGTGGAGACCGGCGCGCTGACGGGCCCCGTCGCTCGCGCTTTGGCCCACGCCTTCTCGCACTCCGGAGTGAGACGTTCAACACGGGACAACGTCATCCGATCGTAGGAGATCGTGTTGCCCTCGCGCTCGACAGGATAGATATCCAGGGAAGCGGTCACGTTGTAGATCTCACTGTCACGATTCATCAGTTTCCCCGGCTGCGCAATCACGCGCTGCCACTGGCGGCAGTCGAAGGTGTCCCCTTCTTTGGTGACAATCAGGCTGGCAATGGCGTCAGGACTCATCATCGCGCTCTGCGGCCCTTTCGTTTGCCAGAAACCTGCAAGGCCAGCCGGCGCCGGCGCTTTAACGACGTCCTCATAACGATCAACCTGTACGCAACCGGCCAGCGCCACCACCATGCCAGCAAAAAATAACTTTTTCATCATTCATCCCACAAGCCGATAAAAAAGTATTGTGGCATTAAAGCGTTAAGCCTTCCACCCCCACCGCAAAGGGATAAGCGAGCAAGCCAGCAACCGCTAACGTCGGTTTCATTTGAAGTAAGGAAATTCTGAAAGTAAAAGAATACTGGGCGCGTAACCATAGCATCTATGGGCACTTTTTGTTTTTAATTCGGTCACACTACCGGTTCTTGACTTTACTTTAAGAGTTTTCCTGGCAAATTATATGCATAGATGCGGAATAGTTTAATGGAGCTAATGGGTTCTTTCTAAACCTACTATTATTATCGCCCGCAAGGACTGCTTCGCACAGCCAGTGCGAAGTGTATATCGTTACGTGTTGATTGAGGATGGGTCATGTCAACGATGATTATGGATTTGTGCAGCTATACCCGGTTGGGATTGACGGGATATCTGACCAGTCGGGGAATTAAAAAACAGGAAATCGTTGAGGTCAACAGTGCTGCGGATCTGCAGAAACACTGTACGTCGTGTTGCCCGGCGGTGGTGTTTCTGAATGAAGACTGTTTCGTGCATGATGATGAAAGTAATGGCATTATTCGCCAGATCATTACGCAAAACCCGGCGACGCTGTTTGTTATCTTTATGTCGCTGGCGAACATCCATTTTGACCGCTATTTGCGGGTACGGAAGAATCTGCTAATCAGTTCAAAATCGATAACCCCAAAAGACCTTGATGTTATTCTGGTTAATTATCTTAAATACAAAAACACCAGTGTAGGGCAGTTAACTTTACCGACATTGTCACTGAGTAAAACAGAATCAAATATGCTGCAAATGTGGATGGCCGGGCATGGTACTTCGCAAATCTCAACGCAAATGAACATCAAAGCGAAGACGGTATCGTCGCATAAAGGCAATATTAAAAAGAAAATACAAACGCATAATAAGCAGGTGATTTATCATATCGTTCGGCTGACCGAAAACATCACCTCCGGTATTCAGGTAAATATGCGCTGAAACAAACTGGCGGCGCTCCCGCCAGTTCAGTTTTACGAGACCTCTTTTTCCACGAAAATCCCATCCGGGTGGCCTATTTCATTAAAAAACCAGATCCCCAGAGGATAGTCTTCCAGTGAAACCAGATACATCGTTCCTTCACTAAACGACTCAATCGCCAGCACTACCCCCGATCGACGTGGGCCACCGTCGGTCTTCACCGTGACACGATCGTTCACCTGCATAATCATCTCCTCTATATTTTCAGCCAGTGTAGAACAAAACCACGCAACTCGCAGCGTCGCGGCACGTGACTGGCGCTTTTTTAGACCGACTATACTTAGAGAGGCTTGAGCAACGCTCAGCGAGGGGGGTAATGATGAAGCACCAATTAACAGGCCAGACCGGGGACGACCTTGATGTCAACGTAGATGCCCTGCTGGCGGCAATTAATGAGATCAGCGAAAGCGAAGTCCATCGCACGCTGGACGACCCGCAGCGCGCCAGCATTGATGGCCGCGGGTCACATACCTGGCGTGAGCTGGCGGAGGCATTCGAACTCGATATTCACGATTTCAGCGCCAGTGAAGCCAACCGTTAGCGGCAGGCGAAAAAAATCCCGACTCGCAGGAGTCGGGATCAAACTTGCTAATGCAAGAAGCACTTGAAAATTCGTTACACCGGGAAATCCGATGCGTTGAAACATTATCCTCAATTATTTTGCATGACAAGAGATATTCATGACGCAAAATATTGAGAATGTTGGCGCTTGATGACTTATCGGGCTGCAAGGCTGATGTGAGAAGGCTTAGCCGCAAACCGGTTTCATTCGATAGCGCGATCGCCTGCGATCACTTTAAGATAATTCTCATTTCGCCAATCGGCATCGAAACGTTTTACTCACGCTGCGCTGCGAAAACAGACCTGGTTACGCCCATTTTGCTTGGCCAGATAGAGTCGCCCATCGGCCACCGACTGCAGCGCTTCAAACTGATACTCCCCCCGCTCTTCGCTGGCGCTCACCCCTAACGAGGCGCTAACCCGCAGCGTCACGTTGTTATGCAAAAAGACTTCCCGTCCCTGGATACGCTGGCGCAATCGCTCCGCCACCGCCGCCGCTTCCTGCAGGGTGGTATTCGGCATCACGATACAAAACTCTTCTCCGCCCACTCTGCCCAGCAGATCGCCCTGCCGAACCGCGCTGGACAGCGTACTGGCCACCATCGACAGCACCCTGTCCCCCGCCTGATGACCATAGCGATCGTTGATGTGCTTAAAATGATCCAGATCGAGCTGGATCACCGCCAGCGGCCGTCCGCTGCGCTGGCAGTCGCTGGCTACCGCCATCGCCTGTTCAAACAGCGCCCCGCGATTGAGCAGGCGGGTCAAGGCATCGTGCCATGCCTGCCACTCCAGAGAGGTTTGCAGAACGCTCATGTTGCGGACCATGCGGCGGATCACCAGCCAGGAGAGCAACAGCATCAAGGTGAAGAGGACCCACATCAGGGTCAGGGCGATGGTGATGGTGCCAAAGTTCCCGCGGACGCCTTCCCGCAGAGTGTGGATCCGCAGCAGCACGCCGTCAAAATTGCGCAGTTTGGCCCAGCTGATATAGCGCGTCAGCAGACGCAGCCCTCCCTGGTTATCATGGACAAACGCGCGGCTCAGCAGCTCCTGCTCGCGCGGCGACAGCAGGGTCAGGACATTCCCCGGCGCGGAAGAAGCCAGCAGGTTCAAATGGCTATCATAAAGTTGGTACTCTCCCACTTGTCCCCCCTGCATGGCGCTAACCAAAAACGCTTTGATTTCACTGACTGAGAAATCCATCGCCAGCACGCCGCGCCAGTAACCGGCAAAATCCAACGGTATCGAAGCGGTGACCACCTGCTCTTCCAGCTGCGGGTCATCGTCAGGAAAGGTTTGCCAGATAACGCCTCGCCCCGGATTATTTCGTTGGGTCTGGCGGGTAAACCACGGAGCGCTGAGGGCTTGGGAATAGTGCGTTATCACCTGCGACTCATCCCGCAGCGGCAGGGTCGAGGTAAAAAAGCCGCTACGAGAGATATACTGCATCCGCTCGGCGAAATCGCGATCGTGCTGCGTCAGATTTAGCAGATAGCCCAGCTCGAGCGTCGCCATTAGTTCATCAGCCGCCAGCGGATCGTCCACCAGCAGGATAGGGTTGTCGCCAGCGACGCTGCCTGGGATGCCAAACACCGGCAGCGTACGCCGATTCGGTAGCGCCACCCGCCAGGCCTGCTGATGGCGCTGGCTCAGATAGCGTTGGCTGGCCTTACGCAATACATCGATATCAAGCGGCTGTTCGAGCGCCGCCTGCATCCCATGGCGAAAAAACATCATTCTGTCGATGTTGAACTGCAACAGCCCATCCATTTCATGAGCGACGTTAGCCAGATTATTACGCTGGTTGGCCACGTAGGCCTCTTCCAGGACATTGATTTCACGCCAGATCAGCAGCGTGGAGAAAAATAGCACTGCGATAAAACAAGCGTTAACCACATGCGCCGGGCGAGCCAGGTGGTAGCACTTTTTTAACTTCAACCGCAGTGGCTTATCCATCTTTCTCTCGCAGTACGTTGCGCAAACCTCGCGGCGTCAGCGCCCCGGTCTCTGTCGATACCCGGGGCGTTTTCAGAGTAGAACACGCGGCGCCGTTACGCTGCGTTTCGCCATGCTACTTTCCAGCGCCACGCAGGCTGCTCACCGCCTTAACGCCCGCCAGCACCACCGCGCCGATGATAAAACCCAGCACCAGGTTGGCGACGACCGGCAGCGTGGAGGCCATCACCCCACCCAACCCCGCGCTCCAGTGCTCGATGGCATGATGCAGCGGCGCAATACCGTGAACGACAATCCCCCCGCCGACGAGGAACATGGCCAGCGTCCCGACGATGGACAACACCTTCATCAGGCGGGGAGCGACGGCCAGGAGCCCTTTACCCAGCCACTGCGCCAGCGCACTACGTTTTTCCGCCAGCCAATAACCCATGTCGTCCAGCTTGACGATCACCCCCACCAGGCCATACACCCCGATAGTGACCAGAATCGCAATCCCCGAGAGAATAAGGATCTGGTTAAGCAGCGGAGCTTCCGCCACGATGCCGAGGGTAATGGCGACAATTTCCGCGGACAAAATAAAATCGGTGCGAATCGCGCCTTTTACTTTGTCACGCTCAAAGGCCAGCGGATCGCGCTCCGCCAGCGCGGCGAGACGCTGCTGCCGCCGTTCAGGATCCTCTTTGTGTTTCCGCGCTTCCAGACTGTGCAGTACCTTCTCCACCCCTTCGAAACAGAGAAACGCGCCGCCCAGCATCAACAATGGCGTAATCGCCCAGGGGATGAAGGCGCTGATCAACAAAGCCAGTGGCACGAGGATCACTTTGTTAACGAACGACCCTTTCGCCACTCCCCAGACCACGGGCAACTCGCGATTCGCCCGCACGCCGGTAACCTGTTGGGCATTGAGAGACAAATCGTCGCCCAGCACCCCCGCCGTTTTTTTCGCCGCTACCTTGCCCATCACGGAAATATCGTCCAGCAGCGTGGCGATATCATCAAGTAATGTTAAAAGACTACTTCCTGCCAAAATGATTTTCCTTCTCTTTTCATCAATGTCTCCCTCGAGTATGCGTTAAAAAACGGCCGGTGCCCAAGGTACAATTAGTCAATATAAATTTAACAACCTGACGCAAATTAACCACTCGCCAGCACGATAGTTTTCACGTTTACTATATGTCCCCTTTCTATCTCTGCACCGTCGTGAGGAAGTATGTCTACCCGTCAGCTTTTACCGCTTATCGGGGCGCTGTTTGCGCTGTATATCATCTGGGGCTCTACCTATTTCGCTATCGCCGTCGGGGTCGCCAGCTGGCCGCCGCTAATGATGGCCGGCATTCGTTTTCTCGCTGCCGGCGTGCTGTTGCTGGGGTGGCTACTGGCCACCGGCCATAAGCTACCGGCGCGTCGTCCGCTGCTTAACGCTGCGCTGATCGGCGTGTTGCTGCTTGCGGTTGGCAACGGCTTTGTGACGCTGGCTGAACATCAGCACGTTCCGTCAGGGATCGCGGCGGTGATGGTCGCCACCGTACCGCTGTTCACCTTATGCTTCAGCCGCTTTTTCGGCATCGCCACCCGTAAACTGGAGTGGCTGGGCATTGCCATTGGCCTTGCGGGTATCGTGATGCTCAACAGCGGAGGCAACCTGAACGGCAACCCCTGGGGCGCACTGCTGATCCTGATTGGTTCCCTAAGCTGGGCCTTCGGCTCGGTTTACGGTTCGCGAATCGTACTGCCGACCGGCATGATGGCGGGGGCAATCGAGATGCTCGCCGCCGGGATCGTCCTGCTGGCGGCCTCATGGATGAGCGGTGAAACCTTAACCCGCGTCCCTTCCTGGTCCGGGATCGCCGCCCTGGCCTATCTGGCCATCTTTGGCTCGCTGATCGCCATTAACGCCTACATGTTTTTAATCCGCAATGTCACCCCGGCGGTCGCCACCAGCTACGCCTATGTTAATCCGGTGGTCGCGGTGCTCCTCGGTACTGGGTTCGGCGGCGAGAGCCTGTCGCTCATTGAGTGGCTGGCGCTGGCGGTGATTATTTTCGCCGTAGTGCTGGTGACGCTGGGGAAATATCTCTTCCCCGTCCGCAGCGAGGCTACTCCTTGTAAGGCGTCGAAGTAGTCGTCAGTTCGCGGATCCCCTGCGTATCGATCTGCGCGTCGTGTCCGGCGCCGCAGATCCACTCTTCCAGACGCTCGGTGAGCGCCGCATCACTCAGCCTAAGGCGCCCGCGCAGGGCGCATTCCCAGATGATAAGCACCCGCCAGCCCTGCTCAGCCAGCTGTTGCCGGTCGCGGGCGTCGCGCGCCACGTTACCGGCGATTTTGTCCAGCCAGAATGCCGTGCGGGTGGCCGGCACCTTAAACAGATAGCAGTCATGGTGATGCCAGAAACAGCCGTGAGTAAAGATAACGCAACGGTAGTCGGGTAAAGTGAAATCGGGACGTCCCGGCAGCGCGCGATCCTGGGCGACAAAGGTGAATCCCGCCCCGGTCAGCAGCGCCGCTATCCGCTTTTCGATCGCCGTATCGCGCGTGGCGATCGCCCGCATATTTTTACTGCGCGTCGCTTTATCGTGAACATCCGCCATCATTATCATCCGCTTCGCGGCGCGCCACCGCCTGAGCGATGCGCGGCGCCAGGAGTTTCGCCACCGCGGCGAAGACCGGAACCACCACCGAGTTGCCAAACTGACGATAGGCCTGCGTATCCGATACCGGGATGCGAAAACGCGCCCCCTGCGGGGATTCAAAGCCCATCAGCCGGGCGCATTCGCGCGGCGTCAACCGGCGAGGCCGCCGCTGTTGATTCAGCGGATCGTCAAAATGCTTCTCACCGAGCGGCCGGTCCCAGCCGCGATCGACGAGAATTTCGGCACCATCTTTATAGTAGCGGGCAGAAAGCGTCCGGGCCACGCTGTGGGGATTGGCGGGGTCAACCAGGCCATAACCAAAGCCATTGCCCCGCGCCTGATGCTTGCGGGCATAACGATAAAGATATTTCCACAGCACCGGCGTAAGAATAAATTTCGCATCGACCGTCGGCTCCAGTAGCTCGCCAAATGTTGGCCGCACCGCCGGGTACTGCGCCGCGATGTCGCGCAGCGTAAATCCAGCATGCAGCTGCAGATCGCGACGGAAACCCACCAGCACGATGCGCTCCCGGTGCTGAGGCAAGAAATGGCGCCCGTCAATCACCTTCGGGTCATCCGGCCCGGTATGCCCCGCGTCAGCTACTTCATATCCCAGCTCATCCAGCGTCTGCATGATGATACGGAAGGTGCGCCCCTGATCGTGGCTTTTGAGGTTTTTGACATTCTCCAGCACAAAAATCGCTGGCTGACGAGCCGCGATAATTCTCACCACGTCAAAAAACAGCGTTCCCTGGGTTTCGCAGGCAAAGCCATGCGCACGGCCCATCGCATTTTTCTTAGAGACGCCGGCAAGCGAGAAAGGCTGGCAGGGGAAGCCAGCCAGCAGCACATCATGCTGAGGGATAGATTCACGAATATGCCGCGCCGCCTCCTCGTCGCTAACGTCAGAACGTTGGCTGAGGGTAATATCGCGGATATCTTCATTAAAACGGTGCTGCTGCGGATCACAGTACCAGTTGGCCTTATAGGTGCGTACCGCGTGCTTGTTCCACTCGCTGGTGAAAACGCACTGCCCGCCGATGGCTTCAAAACCACTGCGGATCCCGCCAATACCGGCAAACAGATCGATAAAACGGAACCCATAGTGCGGATGATGGGCCGGCGGCGAAGGCAGGAGCGTCGCCAGATGAGCAACTTCCTGCGGGCGCAAACGCTCCGCCACGCGGCCAAGCGCCACCACGCGCTTGAGGATCGCCGCGCTCCAGTGCTGTTCGCCGACGCTCACCAGTTCGGCAACCAGCGTTTTTACATCGTAGATCGTCATCAGCTGACGCAGCAGCGCCTCAGCGTCTTCCCCGGCCTGTTCAGCCAACGACAACGACCTGTGTTCCTTGCTTAACTTTTGCGGCATATCCTCAACCAACGCGGACGATTTTGGCAGAGAGTACCATAAATCACCGGTCGGTTGACGCCTGCGGTGCAAAGCGGCGCAAAACCGCTTCATCCAGCGCCAGCGGCTCCCCCTGCAGCTCCGCGCTGAGCTTAGCCATAAATTCGACGAGAAAACGGGCATTATGCTGCGCCATCGCTTTCCCCTTGTCAGTTTGCATGGTTTCCGGCAGGCGCAGAAGTTTGCACTGGAAATGGTCGAGGGCATATTTGCGGTCATCCAGCGCCCGCCGATCAGCAAAAGGATCTTCGGCATCAAACAAGATGGTATTCAGGGCGCCGGCGACAGCGAAGACCCTCGCCAGACCAATGGCTCCCAACGACTCGAGTCGATCGGCATCCTGAACTATTTTCGCCTCCAGCGTGCGCGGTGGGATCGCCGCGCTGAAGCTGTGCGCCTCGATGGCATGGCTGACCGCCGGGTAACGATCCGCAGGAAAATCAGCAAAGGCCGACTGCAGAATGGCGAGGGTTTTCTCGGCGGCCATCATCGAGGATCGACTTCGCTCCGGATGATTTTTTGGCAAGCTGACGATGTCATGAAAATAGCAGGCCGTGAGGAGTACCAGCCGGTCGACTTCCTCCCCCGCGGCCAGCTGAGTGGCGGTCGCCCAGACGCGACGAAAATGGGACAGATCGTGTGCGGCGTCATCCTGCGCATGGTGCGTCAGTATCCAGCGCTCAAATCGTTGCTGCCAGTCAACCAGGTCCATAGGCTTTCCTTTATCTGAGGGTCAGCCTCGAGCATAGCAATTTTAGCGCTGATGATCCTGCTCGCCGCGGGATGGACGCGTATACCAGACGACCGCGCCGAGAATAGAGCCAATGCCACCGAGGACCAGCATGCCCAACAGGGCGCCAAGCCATTTCCCGGCCGTTGTTCCAAAATCACCCTCCACGCTGGCGCCGGGAACGCTGTGAATTTTTCCCACTACCCACCAGTAACGCACAATGACCCAGACACAATATCCGCAAAAAGCATACAACGCCCAGAGCGCAAGTTTCCCTCCCGGGCTGCGTTTTGCCTGCTCTTCCATCTCATTCCTCTCCGTGACACAACAGACTATTGTCACTTAAAACGTGACACGCATCACATTATACCGCTAACCTGCGTCACAGGCAGCAGTTTCATCTTCGTCTTCTGCGCCTTCTCGCGACTTATGCTGCCAATGCGCACAGGCTGAAGAGATGTCCTTATTATCTCCCGTACGCTTAAAGCTATTCATTCCTTAATTATCGCAAGCTGGGTTGATAATCCCCTGGATATTTACATTCACACAAAATAAATTCCCATAATGAATAATGTACTTGATTATTATTTGTGCAATTTATTTCATAAAATTAACAACGACCGGCCAAATATACAATAAAGCATTGCTATATAAGAAAATAATGAATTTTGCACAAACATCAAAATTTAATATAAAGAACCACTTAGAAATATTTTGAAATGTTTAACATTATTTATTTACATATTTTATTTTAAATAAAGATGAACTTAGTCGTTAGTATCGGATCGTCATTCCGGAGGGATTGTCATAATTCATAGAAATTATTATTAAAAGGGAATATATAATGAAAAGAAAAGTACTGGCACTCATGGTTCCGGCATTATTAATGGCTAGCGCCGCTAATGCCGCCGAAATCTATAACAAAAACGGTAATAAACTGGACCTCTACGGGAAAGTTGACGGCCTGCATTACTTCTCTGACGACGCTTCAGAGGACGGCGACCAGACCTATGTTCGCTTTGGTCTGAAAGGCGAAACGCAGATTACTTCCGAGTTAACCGGCTACGGTCAGTGGGAATACAACATTCAGGCGAACACCAGCGAAAAAGAAGGCGCGAATTCCTGGACCCGTCTCGGCTTTGCCGGCCTGAAGTTTGCCGACTACGGGTCGCTGGACTATGGCCGTAACTACGGCGTGGTCTACGACATTGAATCCTGGACCGATATGCTGCCGGAATTCGGCGGCGATACCTACACCCAGACCGACGTTTACATGACCGGCCGTACTAACGGCGTGGCCACCTACCGTAACAGCGATTTCTTCGGCCTCGTCGACGGCCTGCATTTCGCCCTGCAGTATCAGGGTAATAATGAAAACGCCGGTTCTGGCGAAGGCACTAATAACGGTGGGAAACGTAAGCTGGCGCGGGAAAATGGCGACGGTTTTGGTATCTCCAGCTACTACGATCTCGATATGGGCATCAGCTTCGGGGCAGCGTATTCGTCTTCTGACCGTACCCATAACCAGCTGGCGGCCGCGCGTAGCAGCCAGCGTTATGCCAACGGCGATAAAGCCGATGCCTGGACCGTCGGCGCGAAATATGACGCCAATAACATCTATCTGGCCGCCATGTATGCTGAGACCCGCAACATGACCTTCTATGGCAACGATAGTTTTGGCGGAATTGCCAACAAAACGCAGAACTTCGAAGTGGTCGCGCAGTATCAGTTCGACGACTTTAATTTACCGCTGCGTCCGTCCGTCGCCTATCTGCAGTCGAAGGGTAAAGATCTCTACGCCTATTCTCGCTACGGCGACAAGGATCTGGTCAAGTATGTCGACGTGGGCATGACCTACTACTTCAACAAAAATATGTCCACCTATGTGGATTATAAAATCAACCTGCTGGATGAAGACGACCGCTTCTACAAAAACAGCGGTATCGCGACCGATGATATCGTCGCCCTCGGCCTGGTCTATCAGTTCTGATCCCCGTCAAAGCCCGCGTTCAGCGGGCTTTTTTATGTTCCCGCTCCGTTGAGATCACTCTTTTCGACATTGCCGCTTTCCAGGCGTACCTTCCCTCTTTATGATGCGTTTAAGCTCGTTCGGGCTAAAAGCGGCGATAAGGTGCCAAAAGGATAAAGCGCGCTACCGCGACTCTACGCTGAAACCAGGACGATGATGATGGTGATACCCCAGCGCAGGCGTTATACCTGAAGCTAACGGTGTTATTGAAGGGAAGGTTAGAGAAAGAAAAGTGGCGGAGAGAGGGGGATTTGAACCCCCGGTAGAGTTGCCCCTACTCCGGTTTTCGAGACCGGTCCGTTCAGCCGCTCCGGCATCTCTCCGCTGTGATGGTTGCTATAATGCCAGGATCTTTGGCATTTTAATAGCTCCCGTTTCGGTAATTGTGTTCAAGTGACGACTTTGCGAGCAATATGATGTTTAAATGGCCCTGGAAAGCAGATGATGAGTCCGGCAACGCAGAGATGCCCTGGGAGCAAGCGCTTGCCATTCCGGTTTTAGCCCATCTTTCGTCCACTGAGCAGCACAAGCTCACGCAGATGGCTGCCCGTTTTTTACAGCAAAAGCGGCTGGTGGCATTGCAGGGGCTGGAGCTGACCCCGCTGCATCAGGCGCGCATTGCTATGCTCTTTTGTCTGCCGGTGCTTGAGCTGGGCATTGAGTGGCTGGATGGCTTCCATGAAGTGCTGATCTACCCAGCCCCTTTCATCGTCGATGATGAATGGGAGGATGATATTGGTCTGGTCCACAACCAGCGGGTGGTACAGTCGGGACAAAGCTGGCAACAGGGTCCTGTAGTGCTGAACTGGCTGGATATTCAAGACTCTTTTGATGCGTCAGGCTTTAACCTTGTGGTGCATGAAGTGGCGCATAAGCTTGATACGCGGAACGGCGACCGGGCCAGCGGCGTGCCGCTTATCCCGTTGCGTGAAGTTGCCGGCTGGGAGCACGATCTCCACGCCGCGATGAACAACATTCAGGATGAGATCGATCTGGTAGGCGAAAGCGCCGCCAGTATTGACGCCTATGCCGCCACCGATCCCGCAGAATGCTTTGCTGTCCTCTCGGAATATTTTTTCAGTGCGCCTGAATTGTTCGCGCCTCGCTTCCCGGCCCTGTGGCAGCGTTTTTGCCACTTTTACCGCCAGGATCCGCTGGCGCGTAGACGTGAGAATGGCCTGCAGGACGAAGGCGATCGGCGCATTGTTCACTAAAACAACGTGTTGAGCTAAATTTAGCCATTTGAATCAGCAGGTTAATTTTAGTGTTGACACAAAAATGCGAGGCCAGTAGTATGCGCCTCGTTCACACGATTCCTCTGTAGTTCAGTCGGTAGAACGGCGGACTGTTAATCCGTATGTCACTGGTTCGAGTCCAGTCAGAGGAGCCAAATTTAAAAATCCCGCTCAGGGAAACCTGAGCGGGATTTTTGCTTTCCGTGATCCTCTCCGCTCCCCAAGCATGCAATCTTATCCTGGTGTAGGTGCTATTTTCTTGCTATGAGGCAAGCTGAACGGCCGTGAGCCCCACGCTCCCGCAAAGGCTTAAATAAAGGCGGTTTAACCGTGCCGGACCATACCTGGGTGTAAGGCAATAATGCGCGGTTCCAAAAAAGATCGGCAACACCGCCGCTTCTGACATCTCTCCGCCAGCGGGTATAAGCAGCATCGTACCGTAGGTACCGTCCAAGGTTCCGTATGTGATCCCCGCAGGTGAAAAGCAGCGATGCTGCTCCCAACCTTATGGCTACAGACTTTCGATCCGGCGGTAACCGCTGGGTCTGCCGCTGCGTAGCAGACGATCCCGATCCGGCAGTTATCTTTACAGACAGCGCGGGCTGCCCAAATGCATTTTCCACTGGCGGAAAGACCCGTAACGCTTAGGGTAGCCTGGCAATAACCTTAATCTCGAACTTAAATCCATAAAGCCACGTCACGCCGATCCCGGTCAGCGTAGGGTAAGGCGCTTCTCCCCAATATTCTGGCAGGATACTCCAGATAGCGTCGAGATTTGACTCAGGATCGACGACAAAGAGGGTAACATCAACCACGTCCTCAAACGTGCAGCCCGCCGCTGCGAGCACAGCATTAAGATTTTTGAACGCCAGCCTGACCTGTGCTTTCAGATCGTGCTCAGGCGAACCATCCTCGTGGCTACCCACCTGCCCCGAAACAAACAAGAAACCATTGGATTTGATGGCCGGTGAATAACGATTGCGCTCATAGAGCGCCTGACGACCGAAGGGAAAAACGGCTTCGCGTGCTGTCATGTTTGTACCTTTATGCTGGGGCGAAATCAGCCCGGTGAATGTAAAGACACTGTACAACGACGAGATCGGGCGGATAAACAAGCGACTTTGTCCCTCATTGTTTGTAATATCCAAACAATCGATGAAAGACAGGATAAGAAATGGATCGTTTCGATGCAATGCGCGCCTTTGCTCGGGTGGTAGAGGCAGGGAGCTTCACGAAGGCTGCCCAAACGCTTCATATGAGCAAAACCACGGTGACGCAACTCATTCAGCAGCTGGAATCGCGCCTGCGCGTCAGATTGCTCCATCGCACCACCCGCAAGCTCGGTGTGACTCCCGATGGCGCGGTCTACTACGAACGCGTCATTCGTCTGCTGGCGGACATGGAGGATGCTGAAAACAGCCTGTCCAGTGCGGCGATGACGCCCAGGGGACGGCTACGGGTGGATGTACCGAGTCCGCTGGCCCGCCTTATTCTGGTGCCGGCGCTACCGGCTTTCCACGCCCGCTACCCTGATATCCAGATCGACATGGGTGTGAGCGACCGGGTAGTGGATCTGATCGGCGACAACGTGGATTGCGTTCTGCGCGGTGGTCAAATCACCGACCAGTCCCTAATCGCACGCCATGTCGGCGATTTGCAAATCGGCGTCTACGTCGCCCCCAGCTATGTGGAACGCCTTGGCGCTCCCGCACACCCGCGCGAGCTGCAAAATACTGACCATTGCATAGTGGGATTCTTGTCCTCACGCACCAGTAAGATTGATCCTTTGGTACTGTGCAGTGAGAATGAACGTATTGAAATCACGAGCAACTACGTACTTGCCGTGGATGATGGCAATGCTTACCTCGAAGCTGGGTTAGTTGGCTTAGGCGTGATTGCGCTGCCCAACTATATGGCGGCAGCGCATCAGGCCGTTGGCGCTTTGATTCCATTATTTACACAATGGCGGATTAGCCCAATGCCTCTGTACCTGGCGTTTCCACCGAACCGCCATGTCAACGCCAAGCTGCGCGTTTTTATTGACTGGATCGTTGAAGTGATGCTGCAGCATGTCCCCATTGCCAACAATCAGTGACGCCATCCCCTGATTCGCTTATCAGCGGCGATGGGGTTCAGCGGTAGTGACTGTGGTCAGGCGTGTTTTGACAATAGGGATTCAGCAGAACTCATCCGTCTTATATTCTGGATAATGGCTATCATAAGCGGTATCTTCGCTTTCATGGACAATGGCAGCCAAAAAAAAGATCCTCAGTAACAATATTAAGTCCATAGATATATTTGCAGACTTTATCATCCCCTCCTGAGCATCTCCTGGCGCCCTCATTAAAACGCCATCACCGCCACTGCTGATAAGTTAAGGATCGGTTTCCCGATCCTTATTCCCAACAACGTTGAATGCATCGTCAGCAAAAGAGCCTTCTTACAATAGCCGTTAATCAGACTAAACGACCCGCTACAAACTTCCCTGCGCCGCTGTGGCGCTGATATTCACCGGCATGCCGGAGCGGCGCTGCAGGGTCTGCTCGACCTGGGCAGGGCTCACTCCCGGCCCCTGGGTAAAGTCGCGCAGCGCCGAGGTCATCGGCAAGGGGACTTTTCTGTCGGATTCAAACTCCGCGCGGTTGCGCGACAGCGGCTCGTGCACCTCCAGCCAGTGACTGCCGTCCGGCTCCACGCTGTACTTCACCGGCTGATCGATCAGCTGAACCCGCGTCCCAACCGGCACGTTATCAAACAGGAATTTAATATCGTCATTGCGCAGGCGGATGCATCCCTGGCTGACGCGCAGCCCGATACCAAAGTTGGCATTGGTACCGTGGATGGCGTAGAGCCTGCCGATGTAGATCGCATACAGCCCCATCGGATTATCGGGCCCGGGGGGCACCATCGCCGGCAGCGTTTTGCCCTCTTTCGCATACTCGCGGCGGGTATTGGCGGTTGGCACCCAGGTGGGGCCTTCCTGCTTACGCTCTACTGCCGTCACCCAGTTACGCGGCGTTTCGCGTCCCGCCTGACCAATGCCGATTGGCAGGACTTCGACGCTATTGCCCAGCGGCGGGTAATAATAGAGACGCATTTCGGCAACGTTGATCACGATCCCTTCGCGCACGGTGTCGGGCAGGATCAGCTGTTGCGGAATAGTCAGCGTCGAACCGGAGCGTGGCAAATAGACATCGACCCCGGGGTTGGCTTCCAGCATATTGCTTAACCCCTGGCCGTACTGGGCGGCAAAACTTTCCAGCGGCTGGGTGTTATTCTCCGGAACGGCAATGGTAAATGCGCTGCCCACCAAACGGCTCCCCTCCGGCGGCAGCGGATAGCTGACGGCCAGCGCGCCGTGGCTGGCAAGCAGTATCAGCGCCGTACAGAGTAATTTCACATGCCGCATCGTCATTTTCCCTTCCTCAGTCGCGACTCACGTGTGTGAATTATAGCGTTATTTCCACTCCCCGACCCGCTGGCCAGCATTTCCTTAAATCTGATAGTCGATTGCGACCTCTTCCGGCTCCATCGCCTGACGCTTAATCTCATCCAGCGACAGTCCGGCATTGCACAATTCGATAAAGCGCCAAACGTAATTCCGCTGCAGCTGGCCCCGCTTCAGTCCCAACCACACGGTATTGGCATCGAACAGATGGCGGGTATCAAGACGCGTAAAGGTGTCCGCTTCCCGGGCATCACCGGACTGCTCGGCGACCAGCCCGACGCCCAGCCCCAGTACCACATAGGTCTTGATCACATCGGAATCCTGCGCGCTCAGCACGATATCCGGCATCAACCCCTTGCGGTTGAACGCCTCATCAATGCGCGAACGGCCAGTGATCCCCTGGCGGTAGGTGATTAACGGCCAGCGGGCGATCGCCTCCAGCGTCAGGGGGGAAACCTGCGTCAAAGGATGATCCTTCGGCACCAGCAGGCTGTGATGCCAGCGGAACCAGGGGAAAGCCGCCAGCGTCGGATCGTTGCTCAGGCGCTCGCTGGCGATGCCGATATCCGCTCCGCCGTTATGCAGCAGCGCTTCGATTTCCTGCGGGGTACCCTGCACCAGCTCGACGCGAACATCTGAGAACAGCTCGCGGAAAGCTTTAATGACCGGCGGCAGGCTGTAGCGCGCCTGAGTATGGGTGGTGGCGATAGTTAAGACGCCTGACGCATCGTTAGTGAAGAGATCCGCCAGCCGCCGAACGTTACTGGCTTCATTGAGGATCCGCTCGGCAATCGATAACAGCGCTTTACCCGGCTCGGTCATGCCTAACAGGCGTTTGCCGCGGCGGATAAAGATCTCAATCCCCAGCTCCTCTTCCAGTTCCCGGATATGGCGACTGACGCCTGACTGCGAGGTATAGAGCATATTCGCGACTTCCGTCAGGTTGTAATCCTGACGGGCCGCCTCACGGATAATTTTCAGCTGCTGGAAGTTCACCCTTTCCTCCGGGCCAATGGACTTAACGTATCTGCTATTGTTAAAGTCTGTTGTCCCAGGTAACAAATAATAAAAACCAGCAACTTATTCCTTAAGAGAATATACCCTAACTGACCAGCTGCAGTTCACGGTTTTCCAGCGATGGGCGGCTCACCAGAGACAGCAGGATCTCTTTCACCGCCTGCGCCTGCGGCGACAGACTGCCGCGAGCCGACATGTTCAGCGACAGCGACAGGCTCATTGAAGGCGTGCTGATCCGCGCCATCCAGCCGTTCGCCGCCCCGCACAGGGAACGGGCAGCGGATTCCGGTAACACCGTCGCCCCCATGCCGCTGGCGATGGCCGCGGTCAGGGTGGTAATGGATTCGATCTCGCCGATAATTTTCGCCGATAGACGACGCAGGGTGAATGCCTCGGTGACCCGCGCCCGCACTGCGCTGTAATCGCGGGGCAGGAACAGGTTCATCTCCGCCACCGCCGTGAGATCCACGCTCTGCCCCGGGCAGTCGCGGGTGCCGACCAGGTAAAGGTCTTCTTTCAGCAGCGGCTGGCTGACGATGCCTGCCACCGGCGAACGCTCATAGAGCACCGCCATATCCAGCTGGCCCGCCAGCAGCTTGTCATTCAGCGCTGTGCCGCTGCTCTCCTGCAGATAGACCATCACCTCGGGCAACTCATTGCGCACCGTTTGCAGCAACGGCATGGTAATGGCGGAGGCCGCGGTGCCCGGCGCCAGGCCGATCGACACCTGACCACGCAGCGTCTGGCCGACATTATTGACCGCCAGCTGCGCCTGCTCGCACTGGCGCAGGATAGTGCGCGCATGGGTGTAGAGAATTTTACCGGCTTCCGTTGGCGTGACCCCTCGCTTGGTGCGTATCAGCAACTGCTGGTCCATTTCACCTTCCAGGGTCGCGACCTGTTGGCTGAGGGCCGGTTGGGCGATATGCAAGACTTCAGCGGCCTGGGTCAGACTGCCGATATCGACGATTTTCACAAAATATTTCAGTCGTCTTAAGTTCATTTTGCCTCCTGTAAGGAACGCCAGCGTCAACGCTGGGAGTATGATGCACTGGCTTTTGCAATTTGCTTGCCAGCTTTGCATTTCCTCGGCTGTCGCCCGCCACAGGCAGTGTTATAAGGGATAGTGATAGCAATTCGGTTTTTATTTGCCCGGTAAGCAGATTGTGGTATGCCCCATTAGGGGTACATTCGCACTACAACGGTGCAACATGGTGAAAAAAACAGCGCATGGGTGGCGATTGCTGAAATTGTCAGCAGTCGAACGCAATTCTTTGAATCAGGCTTTGACAAGGCCGGATGGCATCGTTAATATGCGCCCCGTTCACACGATTCCTCTGTAGTTCAGTCGGTAGAACGGCGGACTGTTAATCCGTATGTCACTGGTTCGAGTCCAGTCAGAGGAGCCAAATTTAAAAAAGCCTGCTTTCGAGCAGGCTTTTTGCTTTTCAGCGCCGGTACTTCTGCCGGAAGGCGAATGGCCACCCTCCGGCGATTGCGGCTTTAGCGTAAACTCTCTTCCTTCAGATCTATCTCCCGCAGCACCTCATAAAAAGTGATATCGCTGATGTTATGGGCGCGGCGCAGCCGGAACAGCTCCTGACGCTGGGCGATAATGACCTCTCGTTGCATATATTTCTCCAGCCTGGCGCGCTTAGCCAGCTCCAGCCCGACATCCTGCCCCTCGTCATTGTCGTTATAGTGAAGCCGCCGCTGATAGGTTTCGAGCAGCATATTGCCGGCATCGGCCCGCAGGGCCTGCTCACTGGGATCCTCCACCGGCTCGTCCAGTAGCGCGTTAAGACGGTTAATGGCCACCTCGGTCATCACGGCGCCAATGTCGTCCTTACCGGTGTCATGCGGTAGATCATCGGCAAGATAACGGGTCATAAACGGCAGACCGATAGCCGCCACCACCAGCGACATCAGGATCACCGCCATCGAAAGAAAGATCAGTAGTTCACGGCCCGGGAACGGCGAACCATCGGCCAGCACCACCGGCAGCGTCAGAATACCGGCGAGGGTCACAGAGCCCTTCACTCCCGCCAGCGCCATGACGGCGAGGATACTGAATCGTGGACGGACGGTGATGGCCTTGCCCCGACGTTTACGGCGAAAAATTGTCAGCTTCATCGACAGCCATACCCAGGCGAAGCGCATCAGACCGAGCGCCAGGGTGATGGCCACGGCGTACAGCAGCAGATACCAGGGCGAAGAGACGCCGGCCTGGCTGGCTACCGCCGGCAGCGTCCTGAGCATGCGCGGCAGCTGCTCGCCCAGCATCAGAAAGATCATCCCGTTGAGGGTGGTCTGCAGCATGGACCATACCGCGCTGCTTTTCATGCGCGTCGCCGGAAGCCGGGGCCCCGACAGCTGCTCATAATGCATCGCAATGCCGGCGGCGACGGCGGCAAGAATGCCCGAGACATGGAACGCCTCGGCCAGCAGGTAGGCGGCGAAAGGGATAAGCAGGCTGATCAGGATCTGGATGGCTGGCTCCTCGCGGGTGCGCCGAACCAGAAAGTTATTACATTTGCCGGTGACCCACACCACCACGAGGCCACTGAGGATGCCCCCGAAGGCCATCAGGAAAAATTTCACCACCGCGTCTCCCGGGGAGAAGCTGCCGGTCAGCACCGCGGCGATGGCGAAATTAAAGGCGACGAGCCCTGAAGCATCATTTAACAGCGACTCCCCTTCGAGAATATGCGCCATCCTTGAGGGAAGCGGCGAGCTGGCGGTCATTGCCGATACCGCCACCGGATCGGTAGGCGACAGAATAGCCGCGAGAGCGAACCCTGCCGCCACGGTGATAGCCGGGATCAGCCAGTGAATAAACAGGCCAATACCGAGAATAGTCACCATCACCAGGCCTATCGCCAGCGATAAAATCGGCTTCATATCGCGGAAAAAAGCGTCTTTGGGGATGCGCCAGCCATCGAGGAACAGCAGCGGCGGGATAAACAGCAGTAAAAAAATATGCGGGTCAAAATCGACCTGAAAGCCACTGGCGGCCAGCGCGGCGCCCGCGGCGATTTGGATCAGCGGTAGCGGCACTTTAACGGGCAGAAGATGGGACAGGAACACGGTCACCACGATGGCCATGATAAAGACCAGCACGATAGCAATTAGCGACATTCATCCCCTCCTCTGACGGCAATATTCATTCTGTACATCAGACTGTTAATCCTTTTTCGCAGGTGTTGTTTCGGTAACAGATTATTTACCCAGTCACCGATAATTAAAGACAGACGTCATTGTCTGCCGGCGATAATATTTAAACTGAGGTGGCAACCGGTGCCGGATCAGGGGTGACAATGTCTTTTATCAAGCCGCGTTTGTCAATCCGCTATCGTCTGCAAATCATCCCCGGCCGGCATTCCGGGGAGAAGTCCTCACGGGACTGTCGACCGGGTACTTCGCAAATTAGCCTCTTCACATGGACAAAACCACTCAACCGCTCCAGCCCCCCGCTGTTTATATATTCCCAATATTATTAATTCGTATTATGCATTGTGAATATGGATATTAATGACCAGTCTAATATACCCGACAGCGTTATATTTCGTGCCCCCGCCGGCAGTGCGAACCACGTATTTGCGATAAATAATTCTTAACGCCCCCCAGCCCAGAATGATTGGTCAGCCAGCCTTACGCTACGCGCAATGCTTGCCCTACCCCTGAATTGGGCGTACCCTGACAAACAATTAAACCACACGGTCTAAATCATGAATCCCGATACCTCCGCCGTCCTGAAGCCCCGCCGCGGCCGTCCACCCAAGGTCGATCGCCAGTTTGACGATACGCGTCAGGCGCTGATTCGCTCAGGCCTTGAAGTGCTGACCGAAACGGGCTATCTCGCGGCGGGTATTGATGCGGTGATCAAGAATATCGCCGTGCCAAAGGGGTCGTTTTATCATTGCTTTAAAAGCAAAGAGGCCTTTGGCCTCGCCGTGCTTGCCGCCTATGGCGACTTCTTTGCGCATAAATTAGATAAATTCCTGCTGGACGACGCCGTGCCGCCGCTGGAACGGATGGCGGCCTTTGTGCGTCATGCCGGTCAGGGAATGGAAAAATTCCAGTTTCGCCGCGGCTGCCTGGTGGGCAACCTGCTGCAGGAAGCCCCGTTGTTACCCGAGACGTTTCCCCAACGGTTGATGGCTATCCTGGCGGCATGGGAGTCGCGCGTGGCGCGCTGCCTGCGCGAAGCGCAGGCAGCCGGGGCCATCGCCAGCGACGCCTCACCGCAGGCGCTGGCCCAGGTGTTCTGGATCGGCTGGGAAGGCGCGGTGATGCGCGCCAGGCTGGTCCAGTCTGCCGCACCGCTTAACCAGTACTGGGATTTTTTTGCGCACAGTATGACAACAAAAACACCTGCACAGGACGGCGCTAGCGCCGATAACCCCCTTCCGACGAGGAATACTCTGTCATGAAAGCATTAGTTCTGGACCAGATCGACAACCGCACCGTCGCCACCGTCAAAGATATCGACCTGCCCGCTCTTGCCGAAGGCGACGTCCGGGTCGCCATCGACTGGTCGAGTCTCAATTATAAAGACGCTCTGGCGATCACCGGCAAAGGCAAAATTATCCGTCAGTTTCCGATGGTGCCGGGCATTGATTTTGCCGGTCAGGTGAAAGAAAGCCGCGATCCGCGCTTTGTTCCCGGCCAGGCCGTGATCCTCACCGGCTGGGGCGTGGGCGAAAACCACTGGGGTGGCCTGGCCACCGAAGCCTGCGTTAAAGGCGACTGGCTGGTTGCTCTGCCGGAGACGCTCAGCGCGCGCCAGGCAATGATCATCGGCACCGCCGGCTTTACCGCGATGCTATGCGTTGATGCTCTCGTCAGTGCGGGTGTCACCCCTGATAGCGGGGATATCCTGGTCACCGGCGCCAGCGGCGGGGTCGGCAGCACCGCAGTGGTGTTGCTCAAAGCCCTTGGCTACCGGGTGACGGCCGTATCGAGCCGGGAATCGACACACGATTACCTTCGCCAGCTGGGCGCCGATACGATCCTGCCGCGCAGCGACTTCGCGGAGACCCGTCCGCTGGAGAAACAGCTGTGGGCGGGCGCGGTGGATACCGTTGGCGGCCCGGTGTTGGCCAAAGTGCTGGCGCAAACGCAATATCGCGGCTGCGTCGCCGCCTGCGGTCTGGCCGGGGGCTTCGATCTGCCGACCACCGTGATGCCGTTTATTCTGCGCAATGTGCGTCTGCAGGGGGTGGATTCGGTGATGGTGCCGACCGCTGAACGCGACGCTGTCTGGCAGCGTCTGGCCCAGCTTCTGCCGGAGAGCTACTACCAGCAGGCGGCCACAGAAATCACGCTGGAGCAGGCGCCAGCGTATGCCGCAGATTTCCTCAGCAATAATATTCATGGTCGGACGCTGGTCAATATCGGCCAGTAATCCTCTTCTCCCGGCGCCCGTGCGGCGCCGGATCCCGAGAGGGATCAAGGCATATCATTTCCTTCCCCACGGGATTATGATGACGCGAACGAATAGCTCTGCGAGTGGTAAAAAAGTAAATGGATGTCATAAGCATCATTATGGCGGCGGGCAAGTCGTCCGTTGACGTCGCGCTGTATACGCTGTTGCCGATCATGGTGATCATGCTGATCATCATGAAATACCTTGAGGTCCGCGGTATCCTCGATGTGATTGTTCGCTGGGTGGCCCCGCTGCTGAAGCCCTTCGGCTTAACCGGGATGAGCGCCTTCGCCCTGATCCAGATTAATTTTGTCAGCTTTGCCGCCCCGCTCGCCACGCTGTCGATTATGGATAAACGCGGCGTCTCGGACCGACAAATGGCCGCCACGCTGGCCATGGTGTTCGCCATGGGGCAAGGCAACGTCTTCTATCCTCTTACCCCTTTTGGTCTGCACTGGCTGGCCTCGATCGTTATCTCGGTGGTCGGCGGCCTGTGCGCGGCCGCCGTCGCCTGGCACGTCACCGGACGGCGCTTATCGGTCGCCGAGAACCCCCGCGCGGAAGCGCTGCCGAACGCCGAGCAGAACAGCCAGGGAATTCTGGCCGTGATTAACAGCGCCGGCTCCGACGCCATCCGCCTGGCGCTCGGCGCGGTGCCAATGCTGATCCTGTCGTTAACCATCGTCGGGCTGCTGCAGGGCGCCGGGGCTATCGACCTGCTGCAGCAGCTGCTGAAGCCGCTTCTCAGCTGGCTGCACATCCCCCAGAACTTTGTGCTGCCGGCGCTGGTGAAGTGCGTTGCCGGGGGCACCGCCTACTTTGGCGTCATTTCCGAGCTGATCCAGCAGGGCAAAGTCACCGTGGGCCAGGTCAACGCCTCGGCAGGTCTACTGATCCAGACCTTTGATCTTCCCGGTATCGGCATTTTTCTTGGCATCAGCTCACGGTTTGTCCGCCTGTTCCGCTTCGTGGCTCCCGCGGCGATCGTCGGCATCCTGCTGCGTACCGTTCTGCACCTGATCCTGTTTTAACGCCTCTGCTCTGGCCTGCGCTTTCAGGCAGGCCGCCACCGCCGCCTGTTCGCCGCAGGCGATGCGCTCATCGACGCGCGTCATCATCCATGGAAAGAATGGATTGGAGGTGACGCGCATTAACGTCTCCAGCCCCACGCTCAGCGTCCCGGTCTCTCCGCGCAGTGAAATGGTGCCCAGGCTAATGCCGTAGCGGTTCTTCTCGTCCGGCTCGCGACCATACAGCGAGTCGCTCAGGGGAAACGGCACCGCCACATGCGACAAAGAGTACATATCCGCCGGCCAGGCCAGGTGTAAAGGATAACGATGCTCTTCCCGTTCCTGGGCCAGCGTGGTCCGGGCGACGGTCTGCAGCGTGTGCGCCGTCGCGTTGGTCACCACCGTGGTGGTATAGGCCCGCGGCGCCGGGGGCAGCAGCGTATTCACCGCCGCATAGAGCGCAGGGCGAAACAGGAACCGGAGATCCGCCGCCTGGTTAATATCGAACACCACCAGCTCGCTGCCGTTATCCGGCAGATAGCGATACAGGGACTCCACCACCGCGCGGGTGCTGACCGTGGAATCCATCACCGACTGAAAGGTGAGGATCGGCGGCAGCGCGTTCAGCTCGCCCTGCCGGGCCGCGCGGATAATCTGCTGCTGCAGCGCCTGGCTCAATAACCACGATTGTCTCGCCGCCTTGACCGGAAAGGAGTTGTACTTGAACGGATTAAACTCAGGCGCCACGTTCAGCCAGGCCGCGCGGGCGAACGCCGGGAAGACGGACGGTAGCCCGGCGAGGCCGGCGAAACGGGCAAACGCGGTCACGCCGATCATCGGCGACAGCAGAATGATCTGCTGCGGCTGGCGCAAGTGATTGTCTTCCAGGCTATCGAGGGCATACTTGAGCGCCAGCGCGCCGCCGTTAGAGTAGCCGACCAGATGCAGCGGCACGTCCGCCCCGGCAAGGCGGGTCGCTTCGCGTACCGCCAGACGCGTCGCCGCCAGCCAGGTCTCCCAGTCAACCGCCGTTAACGCCCCCGGCGCGGTGCCGTGTCCCGGCAAACGCGGCGCCACCGCCACATAACCCCGCTGCTGCCAGAGTTGCGCCAGATAGCGCACGCTGTAGGGCGAATCGGTCAGGCCATGGAGGAGCACCACGCTGCCGCGCGGCTTGCCCAGCGGCATCAGCACAAAAGAACGGTTCCAGTCCTGCTTAAACTGCCCCGGCCAGACCCGGCTGTGACGATAAAAGCGGTTGACCGGGGTTTTATCTTCCTCCGGCAAAGCCTCTGTCACCTCACGCTGGAGATCGGCGAAAATCGTCTTCTCCCGCGCCAGATACTGGGCAAAGGTCGCCTGGTCGATCTCTTCGGCCGACATCTCGTTGCCACTCCAGGTATGCCAGCGATGCAGGGCCGGGCCGCGCTGGGACTCATAGATCCGCCCGGCGAGAAAGACCACCAGCAGCGCCAGTACCGCAATGCTCCCTTTTTTCAGCAGTGAGCCGATAACGGCGCCCGACGTTCGCCAGTGTCGAAATAGATGCTTCATGACGCTCTCTCTTATATTTATTGCGTAGCCGGACTTATCAGCCCTCTTCCTGACAGGCTATTCTCACGGACTGCTTTTCAGCATAGTCATCGCTTCCTGCAAATTAAACCCGGCAGATCATTGCCCCCCGGCATAAAAAAACCTAGCGCACAGATCAACAATCGGTTGCGTATTTTTAAACACTGCATAAACCAAGGGGATAATCTTATTGTCAGATTTTTAAGAAACATGAATTATCGACGCACATGTCGCTATGAGAGGATAAAAAACAGATGGAGTGGTGGGTAAAAAAAGTACAGGACAACGCTTCGGCCAGCCTCTGCCGCGTCGTGCTTCAGAGCGGTGCGCTGGAGATGATCGCAGAGATTGAAGCCTGTCGCCTCCGCCTGCGGGAAGGGGATAAACTCACTCCGCTGGCCGATGCGCGCTATTGTCTGAATAATAATCCGACGCAAACTTTGAAGATCCGCAACGCCACTCATTATAGCAGCGAGCGTTGGACAAACGCCGGCAAATAACACAAACCCGCTTCCTTTACTGGTTATGGTCTGAGTATCGTCGCATTTGACAGATAAATTCTCCTTCGCCCTTTTCCCGCTGTGACATACTATCGGGAATGTCAGCAGACCTGAAACAAGGAGCGAATCATGAATATCAAGGCCGCCAGTCTGACCCCGGAACAAGCGCTTGCCGAGCTGGAAGCGCGCTATGAAGCCTCGGTCACGGCGTTACGCAAAGCCATCGGCGACTATATCGACCATAATACGCTCCCCGATACCGAAGCCCGCGCGGAAGGCCTTTTTGTCTATCCGCAGCTGTCGGTCTCCTGGGACGGCGCCGATCATAAAGCCCTCAAAACGCGCGCCTGGGGACGTTTCACCCATGCCGGTTGCTATACCACCACCATTACGAATCCGAAACTGTTCCGCAACTATTTGCTGGAACAGCTGACCCTGCTGTATCAGGACTATGGCGCACATATCAGCGTCGAGCTGTCGCAGCATGAGATCCCCTATCCTTACGTGATAGATGGTTCCACCCTGACACTCGACCGCTCGATGAGCGCCGGTCTGACGCGCTATTTCCCTACCACCGAGCTGTCACAAATTGGCGATGAGACCGCGGATGGCCTGTTCCATCCCACCGAGTTCTATCCGCTGTCGCACTTTGACGCCCGCCGCGTCGATTTTTCGCTGGCGCGTCTGCGTCACTACACCGGCACGCCGGCGGAACACTTCCAGCCCTACGTGCTGTTCACCAACTATACCCGCTACGTGGATGAGTTCGTCAGCTGGGGCTGCAGCCAGATCCTCGATCCCGACAGCCCCTATATCGCTCTCTCCTGCGCCGGCGGGATCTGGATCACCGCCGAGACCGAAGCGCCGGAACAGGCCATTTCCGATCTGGCGTGGAAGAAGCACCAGATGCCGGCCTGGCATCTGATCACCCACGACGGCAAAGGGATCACCCTGATTAACATTGGCGTCGGCCCGGCCAACGCCAAAACCATCTGCGATCATCTCGCGGTACTGCGGCCGGACGTCTGGTTAATGATCGGCCACTGCGGCGGCCTGCGCGAAAGCCAGGCCATCGGCGACTATGTGCTGGCCCACGCCTATCTGCGTGACGATCATGTACTGGATGCGGTGCTGCCGCCAGATATTCCGATCCCCAGCATTGCCGAAGTGCAGCGCGCCCTCTACGACGCCACCAAGCAGGTGAGCGGGATGCCCGGCGAAGAGGTTAAGCAGCGGCTGCGTACCGGGACGGTGGTCACCACCGACGACCGTAACTGGGAGTTGCGCTATTCCGCTTCGGCGCTGCGCTTTAATCTCAGCCGGGCGGTAGCTATCGATATGGAGAGCGCGACCATCGCCGCCCAGGGCTATCGCTTCCGCGTCCCCTACGGCACGCTGCTCTGCGTCTCGGACAAGCCGCTGCACGGTGAGATCAAGCTACCGGGCCAGGCTAACCGCTTTTACGAGGGCGCTATCTCCGAGCATCTGCAGATAGGCATCCGGGCGATTGACCTGCTGCGCGCCGAGGGAGATCACATGCACTCGCGTAAGCTGCGCACCTTCAACGAGCCGCCGTTCCGTTAATCGTCGATGACGTGGGAATCGTGAGATAAACGCTGACGTTACCCGCTGGGGAGCGTCAGCGTCCGGATAAGCGAAACAAACGACCCGGCGGTGTTTGTCCACGGAAGAAAGGTGGTAGACAGAAAAGCAAAAAGCCTGCTCGAAAGCAGGCTTCTT